>OLSG01000005.1_pt1 | contig 294764 bp, 241 predicted proteins | sample 1673041 | NCBI WGS metagenome assembly OLSG01 (sample SAMEA3136749, study PRJEB25190) | human gut metagenome | reverse complement strand
CCCCCGAGAGGACTCGAACCTCCGACGCACGGTTTAGGAAACCGACGCTCTATCCTCTGAGCTACGGGGGCAAAAAGGATGCTTACAAATAGCTCTGATATCTTAACACACCCCTTCTGCCCTCCAAACAGGCGCATAAAACAACCTTCTCAAGACTTTTCGATGCAACCTTACTTCGCTACAAGGAGAAGACCCCCGCAACTCCAGTTGAAAAGGGCCTCAAAGGCACCTTTACCGCAGGAGGGGTCCACAAAGGCACTTTTACTGCGGGGTGGACCTCCGCAAAGACCCCTTCGCCACGAGAGGAAAACTCCCGCAACAAAGAACTGTCCCAGTTGAGCAAGGCACTAGAGAATGGTAGGATAACCCGCGAACGCTGTTTCAGGGCGAGGTGAAATTCCTCACTGGCGGTAACAGATCTCCCGAAGCAACCTAGCTTCATCTGAAGCCCGCAACCCTGCTTGGCCTGGCGGCTAAGCAGACTGATTTGGTGCAAATCCGAAGCCAACGGTTACAGTCCGGATGGAAGAGACAGGAGGCTTACTTTGTCTACCCCGAACACCCCCACCAAGAACACCAACGCATGGTCCACCAAGCAACTGGTCACCATGGCCCTCATGTGCGCCATTGGCGTTCTTCTTTCGTTCATTGAATTCCCCTTGCTGCCCGGCGTAACCTGGCTTAAATTCGACGCTTCGAATATGCCTGCCATGGTTTCCGGCTTCGCGTTCGGTCCTGGCGCCGGCGTTGCGGTAGGCATCCTAACCGCCATCATTCACGGCCTGCTCATGGCAGACTTCACCGGTGCACTTATGAATGTGCTCACCGTCACGTGCTTCGTATTGCCCGCCGCCATCATCTACAAGAAGAAGCGCACCTACCCCGCCGCTATTGGCGGCTTGGTGCTCAGCATCATCGCCGCAATGGCTGGCGCTGTTGTGGGCAACCTCATTGTCACCCCTATGTGGTTGGGCGTCCCCTTCGAAGCGGTAACGGCAATGATCATCCCCATTCTTATTCCTTTCAATCTGCTTAAGGGTTTGCTCAACGCGGTTTTGACGCTGGTTATCTACAAATCAATCTCCAACCTCATTACTCCTAAGAAGGATCAGACGAAGGGTCGCTAAACCGTGATTACCTTTTCCGACGTTTCCTTTACCTACACAGGCGAAACCAAGGTACTTTCCGAACTGGCTCTCTCTATCGAAGAGGGTCAGTTCGTCTGCGTTTTGGGCGCCAACGGCTCAGGTAAATCAACGTTCTCAAAGCTCATCAACGCACTCTTGGTGCCTGATACCGGCACCGTAACCGTGAACAACCTGAAAACCAACAATCCAGACAACACCTTCGCCATACGCAGCACGGCAGGTGCGGTATTCCAGAACCCCGATGACCAGATCGTCGCCAGCCTCGTTGAAAACGATGTGGCATTCGGCCCCGAAAACCTGGGCATAGAAAACCCCGAGCTTCGTCAACGCGTAGAAGAATCGTTGGCAAAAGTCGGCTTAGCCGGCTCCGGCAAGCGCGAAACCACAGCCCTTTCTGGAGGCCAGAAACAACGCGTCGCCATTGCGGGCGTGCTGGCAATGCACCCCTCCATTCTGATTTTCGATGAGGCTTCGGCCATGCTTGATCCGCGCGGACGCCGCGGCTTGATGCGCGTATGCAAAGAGCTCCACGAACAGGGCATGACCGTTATCATGATCACTCACTTCATGGAAGAAGCCGCGGAGGCCGATCGCGTGATCGTACTGAACGATGGCCACTGCGTACTCGACGGCACTCCCGACGAAGTGCTTACGCAGGACCACGTTCTTCGCGACCTTAATCTTGACGTGCCCTTCGCCACCCACATGTCGCGCCTTCTGCAAGATCGTGGCATCAACGTTGGCACCCATATCGAAACCGCAACGCTGAAGGAGGAACTGTGTCGATCGCTTTCGAACAGGTAAGCTTCAGCTACACGCCGCTCACCAAACGACAAAAGAAAGCTGGGGAAGTGCAACGCTACGCCTTGCGCAATGTCAGCTTCACCCTCAACGATGGCGAATTCCTTGCCATTGCAGGACATACGGGGTCTGGTAAATCCACCCTGGTACAGCATCTGAACGGCCTTGCAAACCCCACCGAAGGACGTGTGCTCTGGAACGGCAAAGATCTGGCAGACCGCAAAAACGCGAACTGCGCTCGCGGCGACATCGGCGTGGTATTCCAGTACCCCGAACACCAGCTGTTTGCCGAAACGGTCTATGAGGATGTGGCATTCGGCCCCCGCAATATGGGCTTGTCCGAAGATGAGGTTGATGCCCGCATCCGTGAAGCGCTCGCCGACGTACATCTTGATTTCGATACGCTGAGCAAACGCAGCCCTTTCGAGCTTTCAGGCGGTCAGCAACGCCGCGTGGCGTTTGCCGGCGTGCTTGCCATGCGCCCCACTACGTTGGTACTCGACGAACCGGTTGCTGGTCTTGACCCAGCATCACGCACCGATTTCCTCGACCTCATCAAACAGCTCCACGAACAACGCGACCTTACGGTGGTAATGGTTTCGCATAACATGAACGACATCGCCCTTCTTGCAGATCGTATGCTGGTCATGCACGAAGGCGAAGTGGCGTTCCTGGGCACACCGGAGGAGATTTTCACCAAGCATGCTGTCGAATTGCGCGAAATTGGCCTCGGCATCCCCCATGCCCAAACCCTGGCAAACCAGCTTCGCGCAGAAGGCATGCCCTTGCCCGAAAAGCTCTATCTTCCCGAATCGCTAGCAGATGAAATTGCTCACATCCTTGGTGGAAGCGGGGCTGCGCAATCATGAATATAGATGCCGTATTCGGTCGCTACATCGCCAAGGATTCCGCTGTTCACCGCATGGACCCTCGCGCAAAGCTCCTGCTTTCAATCCTGTTCATGGTTATGGTGTTTGCCGCAGGGTCGTACGTATCGTTGGGCGTTGCCGCATTGTTTACTGCGGGAATGTTTGCTTTCGCGCACATCTCACTTCGCCAAGCATTCACCTCCATCGCACCTCTGGCCATTCTGGTGGTTTTCACTGCGCTGCTGAACATTTTCTTCGTTCAGGGCGGCGAAGTGTACTTTCAGCTATGGATCATCTGCATTAGCCAACAAGGCTTGCACCAGGCACTCTTTATCGCTATCCGCCTTACTATGCTGCTGCTGGGCGTGAGCCTGCTTACGCTGGCCACCACCACGCTCGATCTCACCGATGGCTTCGAGCGCCTTCTAGAGCCCTTCAAACGCTTCGGGTTGCCTGCTCATGAGCTGTCTATGATGATGGGAATCGCTCTGCGCTTCCTGCCCCAGTTCGCCATCGAACTGCGCACTATCTACCGTGCGCAGATTAGCCGCGGCGCAAATTTCGGCAAGGGACCCAAGGGGGGCGTTGCTATGATGACTTCGCTTATTGTGCCTCTGTTTACCAGCGCGTTCCGACACGCCGAAACGCTTTCTTTGGGCATGGATGCGCGCTGCTATCATGGAGGCGAAAACCGCACCCGCTTAAAAGAACTCTCTTTCAGCAAGCGCGATATCGCCGGTACCGCTTATTTAGGAATCGGCACTGCAGCCGTACTGGCGACCGACCTCGTCTTGAACATGCTGCTGTAAACACGAAACCGTGCACCTCGCCACTTCCCCACTCGTGCAAATCCCAGCCCAGTAAGGAAAGCCAGCACGCAAGCGTCAAACCCCAAACCGCGAACGCATCGAAGCAATAACGACATTTGACGGTCTCAGCATCAGGGCAACCGCCAACCACTCGAAAGGAACACCATGGACGACATCATTGAATACCTTACCGCAGTACCCGCATGGTACCTGGCAACCTGCGAAGGCGACCAGCCCCGCGTTCGCCCCTTCAGCTTCGTTATGCGCGAAGGCGACACCCTGTGGTTCTGCACCGCAACTAACAAAGATGTTTATCATCAGCTGCAGCAGAACCCCAAATTCGAGCTTTCCGCATGGAAGCCCGGCTGCGGCTGGATCATCGTTACGGGCGTAGCCGATTTGAACGACACCGCAGGCGATGAGGTTCGCAAAGCAGGCTACGAGCACATGACGGCACTTGGCGAAACTTACGAAGACTGGGGCGATCCGCGCCTGACGTTCTTCTCCCTGAAAGAAGGCATTGCCAAGATCGATGACATTGACGGCTCTTCCAGGAGTATCGAGCTGTAAAAGCGTCAAAGCGCATACAACGCATTTGCATCAGGCCCCGCCCGGCAACGAGCCAGTCCCGCATCCAAACAACGGGACGGATTCGCAAAAGCCCGGACGGGGCCTCCTGTTTATCTGACGGCATGTGAGCCGGCTTGCCAGGAACCTGAAGTCCTCAGCGATGCACAACCGCCCAGAAGGGCAATCACCGTACCCCACCAACCTGGAACAAAACCCGATAAAACAAAAAAAGCGCCGGTTTATGACCGGCGCCAAACTTTACAGCATAGAGATTTGATCGACGAGCTTTCGTGCCGCATCGCGAACCGAAAGACCGTTGATGTCGATAGTAAGATCGGCGTACTTTTCGTACAGGGGCACGCGCTCCTCGTACAGGTCAGCCAAGCTCATACCAATACCGTTCTTCATAACGACACCGCGCTCATGAAGGCCGCCTAGACGGTTTTCCAGCTCTTCGTAGGAAACCTGCAGGTATACAACCGTGCCGATAGAGGACAGATGCTTCATGGCCTCGTCGGAATAGACAGCAGAACCACCCGTAGCAATGATGGCATGGCTCGTGGAAAGCGTGCACAGCACTTCATTTTCCACTTCGATAAAGCCATCAGGACCGCATGCATCGATAATCTTCTGCAGTGTCTTGTCGAGCTTGCCCTGAATAAGCAAGTCGGCATCGATGAATTCATAGCCAAGGATCTTCGCCAAAACAACGCCCAAGGTTGACTTGCCAGCGCCCGGCATGCCAATAAGGATGATGTTCTCGGTGGTGTTAGTCATGAGGACCGTCCTCTTTCCATTTATCTCTACCGAAAGCAACTATAGCACGTTTCGCTTCAACCCTCGGAGCCACCACCTCGTTCACCAAGATGGCTACGAAAATCAACGCAAATCCGACCAGCAAACGGCTCGTCATAACCTCTCCGTACAGCAGAACGGAGAACAGCACGCCAAATACCGATTCCAAGCTAAGAAGCAACGCTGCCTGCGAGGGGTTAACGTACGCGAGTGAAACGTTCTGGATGCCAAACGCGATGATCGACGCGAACACGATGAGAAAGGCCATCTGACCAACAATGGTAGGCGTTATCACCGCAGCCGTAGGAAGCGTTTCCGTGACTGCACCAACGATGCATCCGAAACAACCTTCGGTGATGAATTGGAACACCGTGAGCATCAGTGCGTCGTGCTTTTCAGTGAACTTGGACACAAAGACGATGTGAACCGCAAACAAAACCGAGCTGACCATTGTCAGGGATTCGCCAAAGCCAATGGAAAACGTCTGCCCTGATGTAGTAACCGAAACCAGCCAAATACCCACAACGGCAATGCCAGCAGCCCCTATATTGAAAAAGGAGGGGCGCTTACGCATAAGGACCCACCAGGCAAACGGAACCACGACGCAATACGTTGCAGTAAGAAATGCGTTGATGCCCGGCGTTGTATGCTGTAGACCTACGGTTTGCGCCAGGAATGCTGAAAAATCGAACACTGCTAGCACCATGCCCGCGCCCAAGGCGCGCTTAGAGAAATGGGCCTTCACCCGCTTACGCAGAATAAAAAGAAGAATGAAGCCCGCCAACGTGAAGCGGATGCCCAAAAGCCACGCCGGCGGCATAACCGCGACCACATCCTTCATGACCACGAAGCTGAAGCCCCAAATCATTGCGGCCAAAACCAACAGTATTTTATAAACCCATGAAGGTATTTCAGAAAGAGCAATCATAAGTGCCCATTATAACCAAGCCGCTCCCCGCAAGGGGCAATTGCACGGCACTGGCTCGATCTAGGAGCAATACGGCTTCCCGCTGCAGAATACCCGATGGGCAATCTGCCCACCGTTCCCATCGGCGGCGCAATCGCCGTTATCGGCGACAGATCTCCTAAGGCAACCTGACCGCAATCGGGCATTCCCAGCATGCATCCCGCCTTCAATCGCAGCGAACAGCAGCCGCCCTTCGCACCAGACCAACCAGAACCGCAGGCAGAAAGCCACAAGTAGGCAAACCCTAGCGGGCACCGCCGCCACCGCCAAAGCCGCCGCCACCGCCGCTGGAGAACCCACCGCCGCCGCCAGAGCCATCGGAAGAATCGCCCGAAAGCGCCGACTGCACTGCCTGGATAGATTCCGATACCGAAGTGTTCAGCATCGAGCCAAGATCGGGCATGGTGGTATTCGCATAGTAAGTCGAGGTATACAGCCCCCACCATGGCACATACGAGCTATCCAGCACTTCATCATTATTCAGCTGGAACATCTCAGGCACCTTCTTGCGCAGTTCACCAATGGCCTGTTCAGCTACGCCGAACAGATAGGCATACACCATGAATTCGCCCCATACCTTCACATCGGCGGCAGGGCGTTCATCCAACGCAGAGAATTCCGTAAGCCATTTACGCAGCCCTTTGCAGCGCGCATAGACATCGGCGCCTTTCTGCGTGCGGCGCTCCATGAAACGAGAAACCACAATAAGAGCCACTCCCGTGATGATGCCGGGAACAAGAACGAGGAAGTTCTCGAAGATACACGCGATGATAAAACATCCCAGTATCAGCGCAATTGCCACCGAAAGCATACGGAAGCGCTTCGACTTCGAGTAGCTTTCAAAGTACTCGGCTGTTATCACATGCGAAGTTACCAAACCCTGCCAATCGGACATGGCGTCGTTGAATTCTTCGGGATTGCTTTCTGCATACGCTTTGATGGTTCCCAACCACAGCGAAGGCTGGCCTTGCGCTACCGTATCGAACAGGAATGACATAGCCTTGCGGTCAATCGTGCTATTGAGCGAAAGCTCTACCTGAGGTACACGCGTAAGGTAGTAGTCATCGACTTGCTTCTTTCGAATGACACCACCCTGTTCGTATGAACCCTTGTTGATCAAGATCGCACCAGCATTGGCAAGATGCATAATGGTTGCCGTGAAATCGGTTGAACTTTCCTTATCGAAGGTCCACAAACGACCGATCACGGCAGGGTGGGCGCCAGCTTCCGGCACATCACGCCAATATTCATCCTCGAAGGTAGGCTTGAGCTCTTTGCCGTAGCGGACAAAGGAACGAACGCCCCATACCAGCAAGGCCAGGCAAACAAGAATCACCACGATAAGCAAACCGAGCGAAAGCGCGCGCTGCGCATTGGCGCGATCTGCCCATGTCTGCTCTTCGGAAAGAACGGTATCGAGGCGAGCGGTAGATTCGTGCATGTTGTCGGCTCCGGAAACTATGCCCGACAGCCACTCAACGGGAAACACCACACGCGCTTCTGCATAGGAACCTGCGTTTACGCGAGGAACGCTGTAACTTACCGTGCCGTCACCATTGATGGCAACCGTAGCATCTAGAGGACCATGACCCCACGCGCGCACATTTTCGCCCGCCGTAACCTTGGCCCCCGAAGCGATGGGAAGGTTCAACGTCATGGTCACATCACTGGAATCTTCAGCCCAGCCGCTGCCCACAAACTGCCAGTACAGCTCTCCCACATCGGAGTATGCCTGCGCAGCCTTGGTTACGGTGTAGTCCAGCTGCACAACGTCCACTTCGTCTTCCACCGAGAAAAACACATAGACGGTGTTCTTGGGCTTATCGAATGAGTAAGCGTCGCCGCCGGGACCGCCCGACTCACGCCAATCAAGCTGGAAAGGTACGCTGGGAAACTCCGAGAGAGATTTCGCCGAAGAACCCATGCTTACGCTGTTGATCTTGATATCGGAACCAGAAGGTAAGTTATCGAAGTTCCACCATACCGCCGTAAAAGTACCGCTGAAATCAAACGTGCGCTGCTCAACCACATGCAAGTCGCCGTTTGGCTGCACCGTTGCGTTGATGGTGGTATGCGGCATTTCGTATGACTTTGCATGAGCCTGCTGCGGCGTGAAGCAAAGGCAGGCAAACGCCAGCGCCAAAACTGCAACAGCAAGGGCTACGCCCTTGCCAAAGCTGCTTTTGACCTGATTTTCGACCACAAGTGTGGCGAATTGGCCGTTTTGGCGATTTTTTTTGATGAAAGCATGGTTTTGCACTGCTCTTCTCCTTGCAAGATGAGGGCGGGCAGGTTATCATTTCAATTCGCATATACGGAGAGCTGACCGAGAGGCCGAAGGTGCTCGCCTGCTAAGCGAGTATACGCCAAAAGCGTATCTGGGGTTCGAATCCCCAGCTCTCCGCCACCGTATATCGAGCCCGTTCATTTCGAACGGGCTTTTTCATTTTAGACGACTCAATGGCAAACAGGAACTTTATTGCACAACTGACCCAATTGCGCAATTGGCCCCGATTTCGCATTCGGCACCGAATCACTCAGGAAACCCCGCTGTTTTGGCAAGATAGTCTTGGTCAATTTGCCAAAACGCTGCCAACTCTCACAAACCGGCAGCCGGAAGATAGTTGCACCAAAGCAAAGACGCCGCCCACATAGGCGACGTCTTTGTCATCCATCGATGCCCAATGAGTAGCATCGATCAAGTTTTATCGGAAATAGGATGTTAGCAGGAAGTTCCACTGGATACTTTATTTCACCGAAGGCGTATCCGACGGATCTTTAGGGGCGGTTCCTATGTTTACCGAAGGAGCCTGCGAAGCATCGTTGCCCTGGCCAAAGGAAACAACCGGCGCAGCCGAAGCAGCCGCATTGGCATCGAAGTTTTCACGCGCAGTGAACTTGAAAAGGCCGGCAACCAGCACTCCAGGGAACGTCTGAATCGCACTGTTGTACTTCATAACCGTATCGTTGTAGCTCTGGCGCATGTAGCTGATTTTATCTTCCGTAGCGGAGATCTCAGCTTGCAGCTGCTGGAAATTAGCATTTGCTTTCAAGTCGGGATAAGCCTCAGAAACCGCGAATAAGCTCTTCAGCGTACCCGAAAGGAAGTTATCGGCAGCCATCTTCTGCTCGGGCGTCGTAGCGTTGCATACCGCAGAACGCGCTTCGGTTACCTTTTGGAGCGTACCGCTTTCGTGGGCAGCATAGCCCTTCACCGTTTCCACCAAATTGGGAATAAGATCCAAACGGCGCTGCAGCTGAACATCAATTTGCGACCAAGCATTGTCAACACGGTTGCGCAGCTGAACGAGGTTGTTGTACAGGGCAATAAGGACGATGGCCAGAATCACCACCACAACAACGATTGCAATAATTGCTTCCATAACTTGCTCCTAGCGTTTCTCGCGCAGCCACGCCCGCAGACGCGCTGCAATGATGCGGGAAAACCACTGGTGATTTTCGCCACCTTGCCTCGAATTCCTCGATGCTTCTATTATAAAGCCTCCACAATGGCAGCGCCCAATGGAGAGAAAGACGTTACGCGCGTCCACCATTCATGCTTGCGCGCCTCAACCGAAGCCTCGCACGCCGCCTGGTAGCTACCGAAAATGCAGCACACCGCCGAACCGCTTCCGCACAGCACCACATTTTCCTCACCAGCAGCAGCCCTTCCCCACTCAAGGACTTGAGCAACCACCGGCGTTACCGAACAAGCCGCCTTTTCGAGGTTGTTGTACAGGGAAACATCAGCCGCAGCATCCAAAGCTGCAATCGACGAAAGATACTCTGAACTGGGCAAAACAGGATCTTCATCAAACGCTGCATAGGCCTTACCCGTAGATACGCCAGCATCGGGGCGAACAAGCAGAACGAAGCCAGAACGGGGCTCAAGCTGAGCCTCAAACACGTCGCCCTTACCCGAAAGACGCGCGCAACCGCCTTTCAGGAAGAAGGAAACATCGGCGCCCAAACGCGATGCCACTTCCTGCACACGCTCATCTTCCACGCCAACGCCCCACAGCGTTGCCGCACCGACCAACGCAGCAGCCGCATTGGAAGAGCCGCCGCCCAAGCCCGCTTCAGCAGGAATTACCTTGTTGAGAACCATTTCGATGGTTTCATCCTGCGTGCGGCCCAAAGCCTTTGCCAGCTCAACCACAGCCTTGTAGGCGATGTTTTCCTCGGCCTTGATCAAAAGAGGGTCGATGGTAAAAGAGCTTTCGCACTTCAGCATCACCTGAAGGCCATCGCCCGAACCCTCGTCATCGAAACGACGCATGGAAAGCGTGTCGTGCAGGGCAAGCGAGTGCATGATGGTTTGCACCTCGTGGAACCCGCTTTCCTGCTTTTCACCCACAGCCAAAACCAGGTTCACCTTTGCAGGCGAAATGATTTTTGTAACGTTTTTCATTGGCAAACCTTCAAGCCTCATGCAGAAGCACCATCCTGATTCGATTCTTTATTGTTCTACTCGTTTATCGCAGCAGCGGGCTCATTTGCTTCCTCGGCGCGCGCTGCGACCTTTCTTGCTTTATTGCGCTTGCGTTTTTCGCGAAAAAACGTTTGCAGCAACGATGCGCAATCCTCTTCGCATACCCTAGGCGTTACCTCGAACACATGGTTCAACCGCTCGTCGGCATTCACCTGATACAGCGAACCTAACGCACCTGCCTTCGGATCAAATGCACCAAACACACAACGATCGATGCGCGCCTGGTGCATAAGCCCCGCGCACATGATGCATGGCTCAAGCGTAACGTACACCGTACACCCCGACAGACGCCAAACGCCTAATTTGTTTGAGGCTTGTTTCATTGCAAGGAATTCCGCATGGCCGGCAGGGTCGGCGTCCGTCTCGCGGCGATTATATGCAGCGGCAATTACCTCTCCGTCGCGCACCACCACTGCGCCGATGGGCACTTCGTCAAGCAATTCCGCCTTGCGCGCTTCAGCAATTGCCAGACGCATGAATTCAATATCTTGTGCATCTGAAGAAATGAGCTCCATACCTCACCACCAAGTTATGCTATCCTAATCCCTACCGATTCGGAGGAATGGCAGAGTGGTTGAATGCGGCGGTCTTGAAAACCGTTGTGCCGCAAGGCACCGTGGGTTCAAATCCTACTTCCTCCGCCAGAATTTCCAAGCCCGTTCATTGAACGGGCTTTTTCATTCTATGCACCGCGAAACCAGCGGCAGCCAGCCTTTTGCGTCATCTTGCCCACTTGCAGGGCGACGGGCATTTCACGACCCCCTGTCTGACCCCGCAACGCAATTGACTAATCAGCGAAAAAGGTTTCCATGGCAAAGTCGACGGGCATTTCACGACCCAGCCAAAGACGCTCGGCAATTGCCGCCTGCTGCACAAAGGGACCAGCGCCGTCGACGGTTTTACAGCCGCAGGAACGCGCCAGCTGTATGAGTTCGGTGTTGCGGGGGTTGTACACCAGATCCGCCACGATAAGCTCGGGTCGCAACATATCCGCCGTCAGAAGACAGCCGGGATCATCGGGATACCCCACGGTGGTTGTATTTACCACCAGGGCCGATTCGGCAAGCGATGCCCTTAGCTGATCTTCGTCGGAAAGAGCATAAAGGGAAATCTCACAGGGAGAATACCCGTGTAATCGATCGATCAGCTCATATCCCCTTTGCAGATACGACTCCTGCCTATTGAACACATCGATCTGCGCCACTCCATCGAGCGCCGCCTGAACAGCAACGGCGGAAGCTGCGCCACCAGCGCCCAACACGGTTATCTTCTTTCCGCGCACATTAATGCCATTCAGTACCAAATTGCGCATAAAAGCGGCACCGTCGGCGTTGTCGCCCAAAGAACGGCCATTCTGAATTACCACAGTGCTTACCGCGCCCATAATTTCTGCCGTCCGAGATATTTCATGAAGATAAGGGACGATGGCATTCTTATACGGTGCCGTTACGTTATAGCCCAAAAAGCCAAGCGCCTCCATGCCACGCACAGCCGATTCCAAGTTCTCTGGTTTCACATTGAAGGGAACAAAGGCGTAATCGTAGCCCATCCTCTCAAACACAGCATTGTGGATAGCCGGCGAGCCAGAATACGTTACGGGTGAGCCAATAAGACCCACCAGCCTTGTAGAGCCGGAAATACGAGTTACCGCGTCCATACAACCCTTCCCATCACGCGAGCCATGCTCGCAAACGCCCATTCATTGGACGAATTACGCTGAAAACAACTCTACCGCAAGCCCAGTCGCGTGAAAAGAAACGGCATTTCCCACCGTGGGCACGCAACAGGCTAACCTTCCATTTGCTCAGCCACTAGCAGCCATTCCTCTTCCAGCGCTTCAATGCGCTGTTCGAGCTCGTGAATACCCGCCTGCGCTTCACCTAATGCCTGATAGTCATAAGGATCAACCTTCAGCAGATCCTCCTTGGCCTGGGCGAGCTTCTTTTCCTGAGTCTTCATCTTGTTCTCGATGGAGCGCGCCTGCTTTTTAAGCTCTCGAACCTCGGCGGCAGAAAGCCCCGATTGGGCCTGAGGCTGGACAGCACTACCCTTCTTTGACGCACTTGTCGTCTTGTTCGATTGGGCCCTGCGGTCTTCTTCAAGCAATTCAAGGTACTCGTCCACGCCACGAGGACAATGCATGAGTTTGCCGTCAATAAGCGCGAACCGATCATCGGTTACGCGTTCCATCAGGTAGCGATCGTGACTTACCACGATCAACGTGCCCGGCCAGGTATCGAGCAGATTTTCCATAGCCACAGTCATATCGGTGTCAAGATCATTGCTGGGCTCGTCAAGGATAAGCACGTTTGGCGAATCAAGCAGAATCAGCATCAACTGCAAACGGCGCTTCTGGCCACCGGAAAGCGTTTCGACCGGCATATTCAAATGGGCATTGGTGAATCCCAACTGCTCAAGCAACTGAGCAGGGGAAACTTCCTTGCCGTCTATCATGTAACGAGCGTTGTATCGAGAAAGAACCTCGCGAACGCGATCGCCCTTCAGCTTTTCCAGTTCTTCGAGCTTCTGGGAAAGGAAAGCGAATTTCACGGTCTTGCCAATTTTCACGCGACCCGCTTGAGGGCGAAGTTTGCCCTGGACGATATCGAGCAACGTCGATTTGCCAGCGCCGTTTGCGCCCAAAAGGCCATAGCGATCACCAGGACCGATCATCCAGGTAACATCATCGAGAACCTTGTTCTGTCCGTAGGAGAACGAGGCGTCGATCACATCAACGCACTTCTTCCCCAATCGAGAAATAGCCGCGCGCTTAAGTTCTGTGGTGTTACGAAGCGGAGGCTCTTCCGCAATAAGGGCACGTGCCGTTTCAACATGAAAACGTGGCTTGCTAGAACGCGCCCGAGCGCCACGGGAAAGAAATGCCAATTCACGGCGAATAAGGTTCTGCCTTTTCTGTTCCGCCACCTCGGCCTGGCGCTGACGCTCCACCCGTTGGAGAATATAAGCGGAATAGCCACCCTCAAATGGTTCGGCGATGCCATCGTGCACTTCCCACATGCGAAGGCATACCTCGTCGAGGAACCAGCGGTCGTGCGTTACTACCACCAAGGCACCAGCGCCTCGTGAAAAGCGCTTCTTAAGGTGCTTTGCCAACCAGTTGATGGCAACCACATCAAGATGGTTGGTGGGCTCGTCAAGCAGCAACACGTCAGCATCGGCAATCAGTACACGGGCAAGGTCAACGCGGCGGCGCTGGCCGCCGGAAAGTGTGCCAACTTTGGCATTCCAGTCCAAGTCGCCGATCATGCCGTCGATGATGTCGCGAATGCGAGCATCGGATGCCCATTCGTATTCGGGTGTATCGCCCACCACATTCCATCCAATGGACTTTGCGTCGTCTAACTCATCTGCCTGGCGAAGAGAGGCAAAGCGGACACCACCTGTTCGCAGCACGCGGCCATCATCGGGTTCAACCGTTCCGTCGAATAAACCTAAAAGCGACGATTTGCCGTCACCGTTACGACCAACCACACCCACGCAATCGCCATCGTCAACGCCAAGGGAAAGCGATTCAAAGATCACCTTCGTGGGATATTCCAAATGCACATTTTCACAGCCAAACAGAAAGGCCATTGCCTGTTGCTCCTTTGTTCGCGCCTCACCTTTTTCGGAAAGCCATCATATGAGTATATCTGCATTTCCGCTTCATCCGCCGTCCTCAGGCCAGCATTAGCACATATCTTCAAGAGCACAGCACGATTGCTTCGCAACTTCCTCGAGGCGCCATTGACACCGCGATTCACCGCAAAAACCGTGCATCCTCCGTACCGTAAATTTTCCGGCTCATGATTTTGCTATAGTCTCAATTATGGATTTAAAGAAAGAAAAGATCGGCATTGTTCTCATAAATACGGGCTCCCCCGACTCCCCTGATCCGCAGGACATTCGCCCGTACCTGATCGAATTTCTTTCCGACCGAAACATCATCAAGGTTCCGCCAGCTATCTGGCAACCCATCTTGCGTCTTTTCATCGCCCGAACCAGGCCGAAGAAAACAGCTCCGCGCTACCAGCAGATATGGACACCCAACGGTTCGCCGCTTGCAGTTGAATCGCGCGCTCAGTGCGATGCATTAAACAAGCGCCTTGCCAAAGCGGGCATCAACGCTCTGTGCGAAGTTGGCATGCGCTATGGCAACCCTTCAATAAACCATGCTCTGCAAAGGCTCGAAGCGGCTGGATGCAGCAAAATTGTTGCACTGCCTCTGTTTCCTCAAACCGCCTTCAGCACCGTTAAAACTTGCAAGGAAGCCATACAGGATCAGGTTGGCAAACATCCCAACCTATCGCTCGAGGCAATTGTCGAAGGCTACAACGACAACCCTTTATACACACAGGCACTCGCTGCATCCATACGCGATGTTTGGGAGTATCGTCCAGGCAGCAAGCTTCTTCTCTCGTTCCACTCTATCCCCCTTGCGGACATCGAAGCGGGTGATACCTATGTGGAGCAGATCGAAGCCAGCGTGAATCAAGCAATGGAGCTGCTTGGAATACCCCAATCCGACTGGGCCATTGCCTACCACTCGCGCTTCGAGGATTCGCGTGCGTGGGTTACGCCCCATCCCAAAACCCAACTGGCCCAATGGGCTGCCGAGGGAGTTTCGCGGATAGCCCTTGTAACGCCTGGCTTTGCTTCCGACTGTTTGGAATCGCTCTATGACATTAAGTCGGTAGCGTGCGATTTCTTCTGCACTCTGTGCAGCCAAAACGATATTACTGCAGACGTTACCTATATTCCCTGTTTGAACCACCGCGAAGATCACATTGACCTGCTATTCAATGTTGTGAAAAAAGCAATAGAATCGATTGATACGGCGGAAAAGCCAACGAACCTGGCTTAACGCCGAGCGAGACCATTAGATAAACCGGCCCGCGTAATCGAATGCCCCCATAAGCCAAAACCTCGCCATAAACAAAAATAGGCTGGATGTGCTTTTGCGCATCCAGCCTATTTGAAAGTAACCGCTAGCCCCATTTGGGGCCTTACGACACAAAGGGAAGACCCGCTCCCAGAGCGAGCCTTCTGTCCTTATTTATTTGATTACCAATACGGGCATCGGTGCTTCACGCAGAACAGCGTAGGAAACCGAACCGAGAACACCGCGAATTGCACCAAGACCACGAGAGCCCATTACGATAAGGTCGGCGTTAACCTTTTCAGCATAGCCGAGAATGTCAGCGGCCGGCGTATAGCCAGGAATTACCTCGATGGTTGCCTTATCGCCCAAGGAATCGAGCGAATCGCCAATGCCTTCCTTAACCTTTTCGGTTTCTTCATCAATGGTCTTGTTGTAAAGGGCCATGATGTCTTCAACGGAAAGCAGGTACTGCTGAGGATCGAACGAAGCACTGTTGAAGTTCGCGGGAAGCTGAGCGTTGGGATGCGTGGTTACAAATACCACATGAAGCTTTGCGGCTTCTTCGCCGCCAACGATTTCAGCAGCCTTCTTCACGGCAGCAAGAGCCTGGTCGGATCCATCATATGCAACGACAACGTTTTCGAAAACCATCGTTACCCCTCCTTGAAGTGTTGCAGCAAGCCCCTCGCACGCCTACGGTGCATGCCTGCTTCTGATGGTTCAAGGATAACACGTTCACATGTTCTCGAACAGTATTCAATAGAACTAAATAGCCAGTTCAAAGCAAATGAATTGCAATAATTAATAATCATTTACGATTCCATAAGCTATACGTTTGGCTATTTTGAACACCCCAACGACAACACCCGACATCCTCCACGCACAAAAAGGCCTCCCGCTTCTTTCGGCATGAAACGGGAGGCCTTTCATGGGCTTTCATCGCACGGTTTTGGAAGCACACACCGCAGAACAGGACACCGAAGCGTGTGCCAGAAACCCCAGACAAAGACGGTTACTTCAAAAAGCAGCCCTTTGACTCCAGAGGTTCGATGTTAAGCTTCATATTTGGATCTACGGTAATAGAAAGCAAATAGGTTTTGATGGCTTCATCAACTTCGTATTCAATGTCGATATCGCCATCAAACACGCACCAGTAGAACAGCAAGCCCGTCGACGCGGCGGCGATGCGAAGCATGGCTTCGTCAAGATCGACATCGTCACGCACAATACCCAACTCGATAGCTTCTGCAAGATAATTGCGAACCGAAACGATGATGAAATCGTCTTCAGCATCGCGATGCATGAAGTCGAAGAAGGGATTGTGATTGGAAGCATACAGGCCGGAAACGAATTCAAGACCCATGTCCTTGCAGTACTCAACATAAGCACGATACAAAAGAAGGACGCGCTCAACTGGGCCATATTCGTCACTGCCCTCAAGAGCCTTTTCGCGATAAGGTGCGAAAGCGTACTTCAGGTAATAGGAGATAAGATCCTCCTTGCCGCTGAACAGGTTGTAGAAACTACCTGTTGAAAGCCCGGCCTCATCGCAAATGTTGCGAACGGTAAGCTGCTTCATGCCATCGCGGTTCACAAGCTTGATAGCAGCTTTCAAAAGCTTTTCGCGCGTCACCTGAGCCCTTGTTTCATGAACAGACACATACTGGTTCCGCCTTATCATGAGCAATCCCCTTCCAGTTTTCCGCAGTCTTCCACACCATACACGATTACGTTATATTGCACGAATCGCCCCAACAAATGAACATGTTCTAACAAGGTTTTACCATACGATAAAACCCAATCGTTGCAAACGCAAACGTGCCGTAAGGAAAGGCAAACGGGGGCACAAGGCCCCCGTATTCATTTTGCTATGCGCGGCTCACACGTGCGCCTTGCGGTGTATCTTCAACCACAAAGCCCAGATCGCCCAACCGATCGCGTACCGCATCGGCAAGGGCGAAGTTCTTTTCCTTGCGGGCTTCAGCACGACGCGCCAGCAGCGCTTCGATGGCCCCCTCGGCGTCGCATCCCGTAAATCCAGCAAGCTCAACAGCCAAGGCCACAACCTCGTTCGAGGAATCGCACTCCTTGTCTTCGCAAGCATTGAGATCGACACCGAGAACGCTAAGCAGGTCGCACACCGCATCGGCACCGGCAAGCACTGCGGCAGCATCTTCACTGCTCACCGAAGCCTCAGCGAGGATCGTGTTTGCTTCGCGCACAAACGAACAGATAGCGCCCAGGGCACCCGCCGTATTGAAATCATCGTCCATTGCCTCAATAAACGAATCGCACATATCGTCGATTGCTTTTTGATAAGCAACAAGGTCGACCGTGGTTTCACCTTCGGCGTTGGCGCACAACCATGCGGTGTTCTTAACGAAGTTGGTAAGACGGGAAAGCATTGCCTCCGATTCGCCCAAACGCTCGTCCGAGAAGTCGAGCGGGCTTCGGTAATGCGTTTGCAGCATCAGCATTCGAAGCACACGGGCATCGGTAGTCTTAAGCACATCGCGCAGCAACAGGAAGTTGCCCAGTGACTTGGACATCTTTTCGTGGTTGATCTGAAGCATGCCTCCATGCATCCAGTAATTGGAGAACGTGCAACCAAAAGCAGCTTCTGACTGAGCACGCTCGTTTTCGTGATGAGGAAACGCCAGGTCTGCGCCACCACCGTGGATATCGAACGGGAGGCCCAGGTACTTCTTCGACATAGCCGAGCACTCGATATGCCAGCCGGGACGGCCTTTGCCCCAAGGAGAATCCCACGAAGGCTCGCCTGGCTTGGCCGCCTTCCACAGGGCGAAATCAAGGGGATCACGCTTGCGATCTTCCAAGCCCTGGCCGTCTGCGCGCAGCTCACGATGGCCCGACTCCATTTCGTCGACATTGCGGCCAGAAAGCTGACCATAGCCCTCATACGAACGAACCGCAAAGTATACGTCGCCTTCAACCTCGTAGGCATGACCGCCTTCGATGAGTTTTTCGACCAGCGCGATCATCTCGTCGATTTCCTCAGTGGCACGAGGGCGAACATCCGGGTCCATTACGCCGGCAGCACGCATGTCGTCGATAAATGCCTGGGCGTATTCCGCAGCAACCTCAGAAGCGCTACGGCCCTCTTCGTTTGCCTTTTTGATGATCTTATCGTCCACGTCGGTGATGTTCTGCACGAACTTCACCTCGTAGCCACGCCAAATCAGATAACGGCGAATGGTGTCAAACGAAATAAACGTGCGAGCATTTCCGATATGAATGTAGTTGTACACAGTTGGGCCGCATACATACATATTCACCTTACCGTCGGCAACGGGAATGAAGGGGCGCTTTTCACGCGCCTTGGTATCGTAAATCTTGATCATGCAATCTCCTCGAAACAGCATATGCGGCAACTGCCGCACGCGAATTCTACCAGTAGGAAGGGGCCCGCTCTACGGGCTACTTACAGCGGCATACCAACGCCACAGCCTGAGCAGAAATGCCCTCTTCTCGGCCCTCAAAGCCAAGGTGCTCGGTAGTAGTTGCCTTCACTCCCAAGTTTTCTACCGCGATCCCGCAGGCAGTCGCCAGGTTTTCACGCATCATATCGCGATAAGGCGAAAGCTTTGGAGCTTGGGCGGCAATTACGCAATCGATGTCAACGATAGAAAAGCCTTGTTCACGCACAAGATTCGCAACCGCAGCCAACAGCTTCAGAGAATCGGCACCCTCATAAGCAGGATCGGTATCGGGGAAAAGCTTGCCGATATCGCCACCTCGAATCGCGCCGAGCAGGGCATCGGCCACCGCATGAGCCAACACATCGGCGTCAGAATGACCCAAAAGCCCCTGATGGTGAGGGATTTCTACGCCACCCAAAATCAGTTTGCGATCAGGGGCAAAGGCATGCACATCGTAACCGAGACCCACACGCATGGGCACGGCAGATATAACTTGGTTTTGCTCAGTCACTTAGAGTTGCTCCTCTCGGCGATCTTCAATTGCCGCGCGAATTGCCGCAGAGATAATCAGATAGTCTTCAGGAACGGTGAGTTTGATGTTGTCGCGCTTTCCCTCAACCATGAGCACACGGCCGCCCAAACGTTCAATAAGCGAAGAATCGTCTGTACCCACAAATCCATCGGAGAGGGCCGAAGCATGAGCGCGGCGGTAGATGCCAGCGCGGAAAACCTGAGGGGTTTGAGCGTTCCAGAACACCGAGCGGTCGGGCGTGCCAACCACTACCCCGTTTTCGACAACTTTCAACGTATCGATGGAGGGATGCCCCACCAATGCGCCGTCGCAATCAATATTGCCTTTGAGCGTGCTGATGGTGTGTTCGATGAGCTCTTTGGTGATAAGAGGCCTTGCGCCATCGTGGAGCATAACGAACTCGTATTCCTCGGGCACCAGCTCAAGGCCGGAAAAGGCAGATTCTTGGCGAATCGATCCAGCGGGAGCCATAACAATGGGCGTCACAAAGGGAAACGGATCGATTGCTTTAGAAAGATATTCGCTCATGCGCTCTTCGGGGCACACGATAACGATAAGGCCCACATCACCTACAGCATCGAACACTTCGGCAGAACGGGTGAGGATGGGCTTGCCGGCAATTTCCACGAGCTGCTTGCCGCCTTCGTGACCAAAACGCTCGCCGCTGCCGCCGGCCAAGATAATCGCAGCAGTTTTGGGGTTCTTATCAACGACACCCTCAAGGCGGGGTTCCGCCTTGAGGGCATCGAAATTGACGTCATCGAACATAGCCATGGCGTGCTCAAGCACGGAAGGGGCAAAAATCGGATCGATGGTCTTTTCAGTCATGATAGCTCCTGTACACCTGGTGCGGATTCAGAGCCGCAGCGCTGGTGCACTTCGGGCTCAGTCGGCTGCCTGGCCTCCTGCAGAAGAGCCGCCACGCGAAGAAATACCCGCGTGACCAAGATCATAGCCGGCAAGAAGCAATTCAGCCTCGGCAGCTATGGTATCACGCTTGCGCGGTGCCGGGATAGAGCCAGTACCCGCATTGAATACGAGCTTGTCATCTTCCACATCGACATCGATAACCGAGCCACTGCTCCAACGGCCCTCAAGAAGCTGCTCGGAAAGCGGATCCTCGATGAGGCGCTGGATAGCACGACGCAAGGGACGAGCTCCGAAGGAAAGGTCGGTGCCTTCCTTGGCAACAAAGCGGCTCGCTTCGGGCGTCAGGTTGATGGACATGTTCTGCTCGATAAGACGCTCGCGCAAATCGGCAATCATAAGATCGACGATCTTCACGATTTCTTCTTCGGTAAGGCTCTTGAAGACGATGATCTCATCGATGCGGTTCAGGAATTCAGGGCGGAAAAGCTTCTTTACCTCACCCATCACGCGCTGCTTCATTTCCTTGTCGTCCATGCCACCATTGGCGCTTGAGGTGAAGCCCAAGGGGGTGGTAGCCGTGATTTCGCGCGCACCGACGTTGGAAGTCATGATGATAACCGTGTTGCGGAAATCAACAACACGACCCTGCGAATCGGTAAGGCGCCCTTCCTCCAAGATTTGAAGCAAGATATTGAACACATCGGGGTGGGCCTTTTCGATTTCATCGAACAGCACAACCGAATACGGACGCTGACGCACTGCCGTGGTAAGCTGACCGCCCTCATCGTAGCCCACATAGCCTGGAGGCGAGCCAACCAGACGCGACACCGAGTGCTTTTCCATGTACTCGGACATATCGAAGGAGATAAGCGCATCTTCGGAATTGAAGAGAAATTCCGCCAAAGCTTTGGAAAGCTCGGTTTTGCCCACGCCCGAAGGACCAAGGAAAATAAATGATCCGCCAGGACGCTTCGGGTCTTTCAGGCCCGAACATGAACGACGAATAGCCTTCGAAAGAGCCGTAACTGCTTCATCTTGACCGATAACGCGCTCATGGAGCACCTGTTCCATGCGGAGCAGCTTTTCGGTTTCCGCCTCAGTAAGGTTGGAAACGGGCACGCCAGTGGTCATGGAAACCACATCGGCAACGTCTTCTACCGCAACCTCGTTAATCGTGTTGCTGTTCTTTTCTTCCCACGCCTTGCGCGCCTCATCGCGCTTGGCGACAAGCTCTACTTCCTTTTCGTGCAGGATATCTGCGCGCTTGAAGTCCTGCTTGGCGATGGCATCATCCTTCTGAGTGCGGACGTTGCGCAGTTCATCGGCGATCTTCTGCACCTCTTCGGGCAGGACCATGTTGCGGATGCGCATGCGAGCGCCAGCCTCGTCCAAAACGTCAATGGCCTTATCGGGAAGGAAACGATCCTGGATGTAGCGATCGGAAAGGCTTACTGCGGCGCGCAGTGCGTCATCGGTGAAATGCACGTGATGATGCGCCTCGTAGCGATCGCGCAAGCCTTCGAGGATGCGCACTGCCTGCTCTTCGCTTGGCTCCTTCACCATTACCGTCTGGAAGCGACGCTCGAAAGCGGAATCCCTTTCCAAGTGTTTGCGGTATTCGTCGAGCGTGGTAGCGCCGATAATCTGAATTTCGCCACGCGACAGGGGCGGCTTCAAAATGGCAGCCGCATCGATGGAGCCTTCAGCGGCGCCAGCGCCGATAAGGGTATGCAACTCGTCGATGAACAGGATGATGTCGCCCGCCTGCTCAACTTCCTTAATGCACTTCTTCAAACGCTCTTCGAATTCACCACGGTACTTGGAGCCTGCCACCAGGGCAGATACGTCAAGCGTGACGATACGCATATTGCGAATGATATCGGGTACCTGGTCGGCAACGATAAGCTGAGCCAGGCCTTCGGCAATAGCGGTTTTGCCCACACCGGGCTCACCAATAAGGAGCGGGTTGTTCTTTTGGCGACGCGAGAGGATCTGCATCACGCGCTCGATTTCGCCAGCTCGCCCGATTACGGGATCGAGTTTGCCGTCCTTGGCCTTTTTGGTGAGGTCGACGCCGAATTCCTTCAGCATGCTGTCGGAAGCACCCGCGTTGGGATCGAAATTGGTAGCGCCCGCGAACACCGCAGACTGACCCACCATATCGTTTAAGGAAGAGCGAATGGCATCACCTTCCACTCCGAGCTTGCGCAATACGTCAATCGCTGTGCCTTCGCCTTCACGGACAATGCCCAGCAGCAGATGCTCGGTAGAGATATAGCTTTTGCCCATCTGCATGGCTTCACGCAGTGAGTTTTCCAATACGCGCTTTACGCGCGGGGTAAAGCTCAAATGACCCGAAACGTCAGCTGACGCATCGCCTTTAATGAGTTGCTGCACGCAGGTAAGGGTGGCTTCGTACGTAACGCCCAGATGGTCAAGCGCCTGGGCGGCTAAGCCTTCTTTTTCCTTCAACAAAGCCAAAAGGACATGCTCGGTACCCACATAAGGCTGATGCAGCGCACGAGCCTCTTCCTGGGCAAGCACCAGTACCTTTCTGGCCTTGTCGGTAAACTTGTCGAAGGACATGTAAGCCTCGATTCTCTCGGCAAGTAAGTTTAATTCGGAATAATGCTAGCACTCAAAAACAGCGAGTGCTAACCCGTTAACAATCTGTGACTAGAATACAGAAGCGGGTGAGAATTTTGGGGACAGTCCCGAAATTCTCACCCGCTATTTCACACAAGATCATCCCTGTTCGGATAAAACAGGGGTTCTTCTATTTGGCCTCAGGACGCATGTGGGGGAACAGCAACACGTCGCGAATGCTCGGCTGGTTCGTAAGGAGCATAACTACACGGTCAATGCCGATACCGATGCCGCCCGCAGGAGGCATGCCGTACTCAAGAGCACGGATGTAGTCGGTGTCATACTCCATGGCCTCGTCATCGCCAGAAGCCTTTTCCTCCATCTGCTTCTGGAAGCGCTCTGCCTGGTCAACCGGGTCATTTAGCTCGCTAAAGGCATTGGCGTATTCATGGCCTGCAATAACTAGCTCAAAACGATCGGTCAGACGAGGGTCGTCCTCGAAGCGCTTGGCTAGTGGGCTTACCTCAACCGGGTAATCCACAACAAAGGTGGGGTTCACGATGGTAGGCTCACCGATTTCGTCGTACAGCTCGGCAATAAGCTTGCCGGCAGTCCACTCGGGCTTCACCTCGATGCCGTTCTTCTTGGCAACCTCGGCCAGATGGCTAACAGGCGTGTCAAGCGTAACCTCTTCGCCGAGTGCTTTGGAAACGATTTCCGTCATGGGAATGGAAGGCCACTCGCCCGAAATGTCGATGGTCTGACCCTGGTACTCAAGCTGTTCGGAGTCGTTCACTGCAGCGTTGGCTGCCTTGATAACACCCTGAGCAAGCTTCTTCATGCCTTGCAGGTCGTTGAAAGCGCAGTAGGCTTCCATGGTAGTGAACTCAGGGTTGTGAGTGGGATCCATACCTTCGTTGCGGAAGATACGACCGATTTCGAACACGCGCTCGAAACCGCCAACCAGCAAACGCTTCAAGTGAAGCTCGGTGGCAATACGCAGATAGTTTTCCTGATTCAGCGCATTGAAGTGCGTAATGAACGGCTTAGCGGTTGCGCCGCCCTGCACGGTTTGAAGGATGGGCGTTTCCACCTCGTAATAACCGTCCGCCTCCATGTAGCGGCGGAAAGCCGAGAGGATCTTCGAGCGCTTCTGGAAGGTATCGCGCACTTCATCGTTAACGATAAGGTCGACATAGCGCTGGCGGTAACGGGTTTCTTTGTCGTTCAGGCCATGAAACTTTTCAGGCAGCGGACGCAACGCCTTGGAGAGCAACTGGAACGAATCAACGGCAACAGAGAGCTGACCGCGACGCGTGCGCATCATAAGGCCATGCACGCCAATCCAGTCGCCCAGGTCGAGGTCTTTCATCTCGGCAAAGACGTCTTCGCCCAAAGCGTTGATGCGGCAGAAGAGCTGAATGCGACCGGTGGCATCCTGAAGCTCGAAGAAGATGATTTTGCCCTGAACACGCTTGGCCACAACACGGCCCGCAATGGAAACAGCATCTTCGGTGTTTTCGCCATCGGCCAGCTCGGCGTACTTTTCATCCAAGTCGACAATGTGATGGGAGTACTCGAATGCAGCGTGACCATAAGGGTTCTTGCCCTCTGCCAATAGAGCCTCGCGCTTGGCGCGGCGCACCTCAATCGGATCGTCTTCGATTACTTGCTCGTTGTTTTCTTCTGCCATGTGAATTCCTTAAAGCTTGCTTAGCGCTCGATTGCCTGAATGGTCATCTTGATAACGCGGCCGGTGGGGCCCTGAGCCTCTACGGCTTCGCCCTGCTTATGACCCAAAAGGGCAGCGCCTACGGGAGATTCGTTGGAAATCTTGCCCTCGGCGGAGTTTGCCTCTGCGCCGCCAACAATGGTGAATACGCGCTCGCGGCCACCCATATCTACCGTTACGCGGCTGCCGATGTTAACGCGACCAGATTCGGTGGGAGCCTCCACAATGGTTGCCTCGCCGAGGATACGAGTGATCTCTGCGATGCGGACCTCGTTTGCAGCCTGCTCATTCTTTGCGTCGTCGTACTCAGAGTTCTCGGAAATATCGCCGAATTCGCGAGCAACGCGGATACGATCGCCGATCTCTGCGCGCTTTTCGGTTTCCAAGAAATGGAGCTCCTGCTCCAGCTTTTCCTTGCCTTCCTGAGTAAGAACGTAGTTGTTTTCCATGGTTTACACCCCTCGGCCATGCATATGCTGGCCAGTCTTCCTTTCCTATACTCGCGAAAAGGGCGCGCCTCCATAAGAAGCGTGCCCTTTGCATACCAGTGATGAAGCGAAGCTGTTAGCTCTATGCTTCTTCTTTTTTAGCCTCTTCGGCAGCCTCTGCCTTCTTGCCAGGCGCGGGCTTGTCGATAACCTCAACTTCGATTTCTTCCTTGGCGTCTGCCGCCTTAGGAGCGGGCTCTTCAGCCTCTTCAACCTTCTTGCCGCCGCCTAGGCCTTCGCGCAGATTCTTAACTGCCTTGCCGATTGCGGTACCGAGCTTGGGAAGGTTCTTAGGTCCGAAGAGAACGAGAATTACAACGAGGATGATGACGATCTCAAGGGGACCGAAAGGTCCAATCTTCATGAAGCACCTCCGTGGTGGTGAGTTGGCACCCTGCGAGAGCCCCAACTTCTTACTGCGAGTACATATAAAAGCACTCTAACAAAAAAGAACGGTACCCTTTTCAGGATACCCCTCAGTGGTTGTAATGGTCGGGATGACAGGATTCGAACCTGCGACCTCTGCGTCCCGAACGCAGCGCTCTACCAAGCTGAGCCACATCCCGCTGTTGTGATTAGCGGGTGCTATAGTACCACACTTCCTGCAAAAGAAAAGAGGGCATGCAAATGCCCTCCATAAATACGAATACCAGTTCGTTACCTATCCAAAGCAGCGCCTACCTGCAAACACTTCACCCGCTTGGCGGAACACCGTTTAATAGCGAACGTACCACATGCCAGAATGAACAGCACTGATCTTAACCACGTCGCCCGTTCGCGGCGCGTGAATCATCTGGCCATTGCCAATATAAACACCCGTATGGTGGCTGTTTAGGCAGAAATCGCCAGGCTGAGGATTGGTAACACGCTTCCAGCTTGCCATGGTGTAGGTGGTACACCAATGGTTGCCCATTTTGCCGGTGATGCAGTATCCAACCAGGCCAGAGCAGTCGAAGGAGTTCGGGCCAGCTGCACCCCATACATAAGGTTTGCCAAGCTGGGCATAGGCTCGATCAACTACCGTGTTGCCTGTTACGGTTTGGACGGCACTGTTGTCTACCGTACCGCCCCCATTGTTCTTCGATGCCGCGGCAGCGGCAGCTGCTTCACGGGCGGCAGCTTCCTGACGAGCCTTTTCGGCAGCCTCTTCTTCCTTGCGCATCAATTCCTGCGCTTCGGCAGAAAGGCTGTCGTAGGTCTGCTGCATCTGAGCGGTGGTTGCCTCAGCTTCGTCCTTTACGGATTTGGCTTCTGCGGCCTTGTTGGCGGCAACCTCAGCCTGCTCTTCGGCTTCCTGCTTGGCGTTTTCCAGTTCTTCGCGTGCGTTCTTGGTTTCGGTTACCAATTCGGCATCGTTTTCGTTGAGCCGCTCAAGCGTATTCCATGTGGTGGCAAACTGCTCAAATGAAGAAGCGCCCAGGATTACGTCGAGGAACCCGGTATTGCCCGAGCGATACATATCGCGAGCGCGGGTACCAAGCTTTTCCTGGTAGCCTTCAATTTCCCTGGTTTTCTGGTCTACCTTTTCCTGAGCTTCCTCCACCTTTTTTTCGGCGGCCTTCTGCTCGTCGATAGCCGTGTAGTAGTTATTCGAAGCCTCATCGAGCTTTTGCTGCATCTCGTTGAGTTTATTGAGCGCCTGCTGCGCTTCAGCCTGTTTTTCGGCGGCGGTAGGTTCTGCCAAAGCAACCGTAGTAGGCACGGCAAGACCCGCAACAAGAACCACGGCCATTGCAGCCGAAGCAAGTGCTCGCTTATGTTTTGCGATAGAAATACCCATCGTGAGTTTCCCCCTGGTGGTGTTGTGGTGCGATTAAGCGATATCTGGATCAGTTTAACAAGCAAACGGTTTGCGCCGCAACGCCACCGTGCCGTATTCAAAGTTTCAATGCGCAATATTCACAAATAGCACCAGGTCAAAGCCGTATGTGCATTTTACGCTTGAATTATGAACGCTCAAATTTCGCCTGTATAAACAAGAAAACCCGCCGAAGCGGGTTTTCGAAGAATCATATGATAGCGATTCGCTAGTAGCGAACGTAAATCATGCCACTGTGCACGGAGCTTACCTTGACCACGTCGCCCGTCCGAGGAGCATGGATCATCTGACCGCCGCCGATGTAAATACCGCAGTGATGGCTGTTTACGCAAATATCACCAGGCTGAGGGCTGGAAACACGCGTCCAGCCCATGAAGGTACCCGTGGTACCCAAGCGGCTGTAGCTGCCGGTGAGGCAGTAGCTTACCAAACCAGAGCAGTCGAATGAGTTCGGGCCAACTGCGGCCCACTGGTAGGGCTTACCCAGCTGGGAGTAAGCGCGGTTTACCACGCTATTGCCCGAAACGGACTGGGGCTTGCTGTTGTTGGTTGCCGAGCTTGAAGCATTGTTCTTGTTGGAGTTGGAGCTGCTGCTCGAATTGTTAGAGGTTGTGTTGTTGCGATTGTTGTTCGTGATGGTGGTTGCAGCATCGTTACCTGCCGTGCCATTCTGCTCGGCAGCTGCTGCGGCAGCCTGCTGCTGAGCTTCCTGGGCAGCACGCTCCTGGCTAATAAGCTCCTGAGCCTCAGCGGAAAGGCTGTTATAGGTCTGCTGCATCTCAGATGCCTTCTGGTCTGCTGCCTCAGCAACAGACTTGGCTTCCTCCGCCTTATCGGATGCTACCTTGGCCTGCTCTTCAGCTTCCTGCTTTGCAGCCTGAAGATCTTCGCGAGCGGTCTTGGTTTCGGAAACCAGTTCAGCATCATTGCCATTCAGTGTTTCCAACATATTCCAGGTAGTGGCGAACTGTTCAAAAGAGGATGCACCCAAGATAACGTCCAAGAAATTGGTGTCACCCGAACGGTACATATCGCGAGCACGATCGGAAAGACGCTGCTGATCCTTTTCGATCTGAGCGGTTTTCTCTTCGATCTGCTTCTGAGCTTCGTCTACACGATTCTGGGCATCGATCTGCTCCTGATGAGCAGCTTCATAATTAGCAGAAGCCTGATCAAGCTCGCTCTGATACTGATTGAGCTTTTGCAGGGCAGCCTGAGCCTCTGCCTGCTTATCGTCGGAAGGCGCAGCGAACGCACTGGCTGCAGGGACGGAAAGTCCAACGGCCAAAATGGCAGCAAAAGCAGCATTCAAAGCCACCTTAGACTTGGAAGCGCATGTCTGTTTTGTCATATGAAAGGGCCTCCTAGCACTTTCGCGTTGACCTTGCACATATTCGAGACGTATCTCTAGTGCAAGAATTCAGCTTTTGCAATGGTAACAAACCCGCATCGAACAACGCAAAGATATGTGAAGGTGCGCTTCATAACGCCAGCTCAAAGGAATATGACTATTCATTCTCGTCTTGAATGAGCTCTCGCTTATAACGTCTCTCAGCCTCGTGCGCGGCGTGCGACTGCCTGTTGTTGACGGAGGGAAGCTCCATTTCGAAACGCTGACCTCGACGCGTGGCGGCTTTCGCCTGGAAGAACAAGAACGTGAAACCCAAAACGCCCGCCACCAACGATGCCGCCAAAATGGCCACCTTGGCAACCATTACGTACGCAGCGTCGGCAAAAGCCAAGTTGGCCACAAAGATGGACATGGTAAAGCCCACGCCGCCCAAAAGCGCCGCACCAAGCATATGGGACCAATTCACGTTTTCGGGCAAAGTAGATAGTTTCGTTTTCACGATAATGAAGCTCATAAGCATGATGCCCGCAGGCTTGCCTATTACCAATCCAAAGAACACGCCCAAAAAGATAGGGCTCGAAAGAATATCACCCGCAGGCACTTGTATGAATGCCACATCAGCATTGGTCAGGGCGAACAAGGGAAGAATCGCAAAGTACACCCATGGGTACAGTCTGCGCTCCAAGCGCGTTGCAGGAGGGACCACCTGGCGGGAAACGCGCGCCAAGCGCGTTACGCTAGCCAAGTAGTCGGTCTGCCCGATTACCGGCTCGTCGGGGACATAGCTTTCCTCCGCTTCCTTCACACGCTGCCCCGACCAGCTTGCGAAGCTCTTCAACCTCACATGCGAACGGGAAGGAATGGCAAAGGCCAGTAGCACGCCGGCAATGGTCGAGTGAACCCCCGACATAAATATGCAGTACCACAGAACTGCGCCCACCAACAAATAAGGCACTAATGAATACACATGGGTGCGGTTCAGCGCAACAAGCACAACCATGACCACCGCCGCAGCCGCCAACCACATCATTGAAGGGCCGTGCCCGTAGAAGACGGCAATGACCAAGATGGCCACAATGTCATCGGCTACCGCAAGAGTACTGAGGAACACACGCAAGCCGGCAGGAACGCGCGATCCCAACAACGCTAAAATACCAAGCGCGAAAGCAATGTCGGTTGCAGTGGGCACGCCCCAACCCATAACCGTTTCGGGGTTGCTTGCGTTGAACAGCAGGTAGATGCCTACAGGCATGAGCACGCCGCCAATAGCAGCAGCAACAGGCAGAATAGCCTGGCGAACATCGGTAAGTTCGCCCACCGTCATTTCGTACTTGATTTCCAGCCCGACCAACAGGAAGAAAATGGCCATAAGCACATCATTGATGATGTGGGCCAACGACATCTCTGCGTGCTCTGCGCCAAACCCAAAGGATACTTCGGTGTGCCAGAACTCGATAAACCCTTCGTGCGCTGCCGTATTCGCCACCACCAGTGCAACAATAGCGCCAAGGAGCATGACGCCCGCCGCCTTGGTGGTTGAATGGGTGAGCTCCAGCACCTTATGGTAGCGACGCTGATGGGAAGACACCTCGTTAATGAAGATGCCGGTTTCCTTATGCGGTTTGTGGGCCATGGGGTATTCCTCCGCTTCTCTTCAGCGTTCCACAATAACAGAGCAAATCATTCAAAATGCCTTACCAATAGCAACGTTTATACAACGTTTTAGAACAAGTTCATTTTTATTGATGAAATCAGAAAGAAGTGCGCTAGACTAATAAGCGAAGACGGTTGACGAGGGGAAATACGAAACCGCCTCCCATTACAGAAGGTGCTGCAAAGGTGCATCCAACACGCATCCCGCACAGCATGAATTGTCGTTTTCGGCATTCCAGTTTCATGAGGGGCCCCTCGAAAAACCGCGAAGTTCGTTTCAGTTTGAGAGGTGAAATCATGGAAATCACCATCACCGGCCGCAGGATGCCCATCACGGATCCCATCCGCGCTTATGCCGAAGAAAAAATCGGCAACTCCATGAAGGTCATGGACATCAACCCCCTTACTGCCGAGGTTGTACTGCAGGTCGAAAAGAATCCTGCTAACCCCACCCCCGCTAAGTGCGAGGTTACCATGCGCGCACGCGGCCACATCATCCGCGTAGAAGAAACCGACGAGAACATGTACGCTGCAATTGACGTTGCCGCTGCCAAAGTTCTGCGCCAACTCCGCAAGTACAAGACCCGCATCATCGACAAGAAGATCGCAGACGCTCCCGCCAAGGCTGGCGCCAAGCTCGACATCGATGGTCTGATGCAGGAGCTTTCCGCTGATGACGAAGTAGTACGCGTGAAGGAACTGGTCCTCGAGCCCCTCACCGAAGAAGAGGCCCTGGTTCAGATCGACCTGCTTGGTCATGACTTCTTCGCCTACATCGATCGCGACACCAACGCCGTAAACATCCTGTATCGCCGTGACAATGGCGGCTACGGTCTGCTGAAGGCAACCGAGGAATAGGCAATCATTCCACAACCTAGAAAGGGCTCGCATAAGCGGGCCCTTTCTTTTTAGTAGAACGATATCCCACAAACCAATAAGGCATATGGAAGTTGTCCTACATATCTCTAATTCGACCCCGCGTACAACTTAGCCTCTCTTACATAGCGAGGCGTGTAATAGTCAATACGGTTCTTCACTTCTTCAGCACTAAGGGCTTTCTTCACCTTCGCAGGGACACCGGCAACCAGCGAATAAGGCGGCACTACAGCCCCTTCAAGCACCAAAGCTCCCGCAGCAACTACCGAACCCTCGCCAATTACGGCGCCATTGAGAATGGTAGACCCCATGCCTATCAGCACGCCATCTTCCACGGTGCAGCCATGCACTATCGCGCCGTGTCCCACTGTAACGTCACTGCCGATAGTTACGGGAAAACCGCTATCGATATGCACGACAACGTTATCCTGCACGTTAGTCCGATCGCCGATGCGCAGCGGCTCGCACTCAGCACGCAACACCGCACCGAACCAGATAGAGGAATCCTCCCCTACCTTCACATCACCGCAAACCGTGGCGTTATCAGCCACAAACGCAGCACTGGAAACATCTGGCGTATGACCTTCAATGGAAACTATCATGCTTATCCCCTTTCAAAGCCAGCATACTGTGCATACCAAAACTGCGCGCTAATACCGCGCACTAAACAAAAGAGCCCCTGCAGAAACAAGGGCTCTGTAATACTTAATCGGCTGCGCCTTCCTGGAAACGCGCGAGGAATGCCTTGGTGCGGTTATGCTGCGGGTTGTTGATAACCTGCTGAGCTGGGCCTTCCTCGACGATAACGCCGCCATCCATAAACGCAACGCGATCGGCAACGTCACGAGCAAACGCCATTTCATGTGTCACGATAACCATGGTCATGTGCTCGTCGGCAAGCTCGCGAATAACGCGCAGGACCTCTTGCGTAAGCTCTGGGTCGAGCGCAGACGTGGGTTCATCGAAGAACAGCACATCGGGGTCAAGCGCCAAAGCACGGGCAATGGCAACACGCTGCTGCTGACCACCGGAAAGCTCGCAGGGAACCATATCCTCTTTATCGGCCAACCCCATCTTGGCAAGCAGCTCGCGTCCGCGTGCAAGCGCTTCTTCCTTTGGGCGCTTCTGCACGCTAATCAGGGCATCGGTCACGTTCTGCAGCACCGTGAAATGCGGGAACAGATTGAAATTCTGGAAAACCAGGCCGTAGCGTTCCTTAGCCTGAGCAAGCACATCTTTGCCGCCATACACCGCTTTGCCCGTGGAGTCAGCTTCAGCAACTTTCACATCACCATATGCAAGCGAACCAGCATCCAGCGTTTCGAGCAGCGTCATGCAACGCAAAAGCGTGGACTTGCCGCCGCCCGAAGGACCAATAATAGACAGTACATCGCCCTGATTCACCGTAAGCGAAATATCTTTTAGAACCTCATTGCTGCCAAACGCCTTGCGCGCATGGCCTAGGTTCACAACCGGCATATTTTCCATAGAGGAAACCCCTTTTCCCATATTCTTCAAGCCAACACGCTAGTCGTGGTAGTAGGCAAGCTTCTTTTCCACGCGCCCCAAAATGAATTCGATGAAGAGGCAGAACACCCAGTAGATAAGCGCCGCAATGGCATAGGGGATCATAGACACGTTGCTTGCGGCAAGGGCCTTGGCAACCGAGAACATTTCCGCCATGCCCAATACGAATGCCAAAGAAGTATCTTTTACCAGGGTGATGATCTCATTGCCCATTGCAGGCAAAATGCGCTTGATCACCTGGGGCAGCACGATCTTGAAGAAAGTTTGCGAACGGGAGTAGCCCAAAACCAAAGCAGCCTCGTACTGGCCCTTCGGAATAGACTGAATGCCCGAACGGTATATTTCGGCAAAATAAGCCGAATAGTTCAAGATGAAGCCCACGGCGCAAGCACCGAATTTCCAGTCGGTGCCCATATTCATTCCCAGCAGATAATAAGGACCAAACATAAAGGCCATCAGCTGCAGCATCAGCGGAGTGCCACGCAGAATGGAAATGTAGAACTGGGCAAGCAGCGATAGCGGCTTGAATGAGCTCATTCGGCACAAGGCAACCACGATGCCCAGCGGCAAAGAGCCAACCAGCGTAACCACGAAAATCCAGGCGGAAAGCCCCAAGCCATCCACCAAGGCGCCAACCATAACGCCAAGTTCCATAATCTTCCTCCTTTATGCGCCATGCGATTCAACCGCCGAACGCAACAAAGGGCGGAAGGGGTAGCCTTCCGCCCAGCAGTGTCGAGATCACCGCTCTTGCATCAGCTTCCGGGGAAGCCGAAAAAGAGCGCAGACTCGCTTTGTTTTCCTTACTTAAGCACCCAGTTCTCAGCACTCATGCCGTAATCGGCGTACTTCTCGATGAGCTTTTCAACCGTGCCATCGTTGTACATATCCTTAAGTGTGCTGGTAACCTTAGCCGCCAAAGCGTCGTCGCCCTTCTTGAAACCAACGGCATAGTGCTCGCTGCTCAGAGGGTCAAGCTGCTGATAGGCATCGGGCTTAGCAGCGATCTGGTACTGGGCGATGGAAAGGTCACAAGCAACGGCATCTACCATGCCAGACTCAAGCTGCATGAATGCGTTGTTGTAATCGGGAAGCGTCTGCAGGCTCTTGAAGGTATCGGCAACGTCCTTCTTGTCGCCCTCAAGTACATCGAGCGCAGCAGAGTCAGCCTGGGTTACCACCGTCTTGCCAGCAAGGTCGGAAAGGGACGTGATGCCGGAGTCCTTCTTAACAACGATTACCTGCTCGTTGAGCATGTAGGGCTCGGAGAAGGTGTAGTCATCTTCGCGGCCTTCCATGGTGAAGCCGTTCCAGATGCAGTTGATGGTACCCTGGTTCAGCTGAGCATCCTTGGTATCCCAATCGATGGCAGAAAGCTCGATGTCCCAACCGTTACGGTTGGCAACTTCCTGAGCAAGATCAAGGTCAAAACCAGTAGGGTTGTTGCTCTCGTCCATAAAACCATACGGCGGATAGCTGTTATCGAAGCCCACGATGAGCTTATTGTCGGCAGGGTTACCGTCGTTGGAGCTGGACTGCTGCTGCGAGCAACCCGCAAGCAGGGCGGCAGAAAGGCAGGCAACGCAAGCCACGGCCAACACCGAAAGGAACTTCTTCTTCATTACTACCTCATTTCAGCGGTAAGACTTTACTTAACTAAAGCAGACCGCAGTATAGCACACTAAAGTGCCGAAGCGAATGAGGCAGAAGAAAGCTCCCCCTGTTTTACCGCGCAGACGGACACCTTTCACCCGCAAGCGGATATTGAGCTTCGCATCGAATACACCGACACCCCGCACATGCGTGGCACCTTACCATGGACGGCGGCGCAACTGTGCCCATCGTTCCCCGCGGCGCCTCGGACGCGCGTGGCACCTTACGCTGCCACGCGAAAGAGAGCCGCCTTGTTTTTGACGAAAAAAGGCTGCAACAAGGCAGCCTTCGTAATCAGTGAAACGGGAAAGGTGGTTAAGCCCTGCTCAAAATTGAGTCGATATAGGGCTGATCGATATCGGGCAAGGGACGGAAAGGGCTGGTTTCCTGCGCCGCAGGCTTCGCCAAAATACGCTCCATCCAGATCATGTCGTACCAACGCCCAAACTTCAGCGCGCATTTGTTGAAACGACCTGCATGCTCGAAGCCCAAGCGGGTGTGGAAAAGGCGGCTTGTTGCGGGCACATATTCATCAGCGGGATCGCAATGAGCGATGCACGCTTCCATATTGAATACGTTTTGCAGCAAAAGCAGCTTAGCCAGCGCTTCGTACATACGACGACCCAAACCGCGGCTTCGCAGGTCTTTGCGAACATAAATTGAGGTTTCGGCGGAATGGGCATATGCCGCACGCGGGCGGAACGCCTGGGCGTAGGCATAGCCAAGAATAAGGCCGTCTTTTTCAGCCACGATGTAGGGGTAACGCTCAAGAACGCGCTCGACACGCGCGGAGAACTCCTCCAACGAGGGCGGTTCTATTTCGAACGTTACCGCCGTTTCGAGAACGTAAGGAGTGTAGATTTCCAGCAACGCGGGAGCGTCTTCCTTCGTTGCCATGCGTATTTTAATTTCAGTATCCATGGGACGTATTCTACCCACGCAAACAGCGCACGAAAAGAGAGCTACCGAAGAATTTTTGCGCTTCCCCGCAATTCGGCACGGACCGTTCAAATTTTCGCTTTAGCAACGCACACATCTAACGAACACGAGCAACGGCAAGACCGAACACTATTACCGCAAAAGCGCCAGAAACGGCAAATGCCGCATGAAAACCCATCAAGGACATTCCCGCCGATGCGCCTGCAGCAATGGCAAACACCATAAGCGCCGTGCCAACAGAAGCACATGCCTGACGGACCGCGGTGCCAAACGAAGAACCGTCGGTCATGATCTCGTGCGGCAAATCGGCCATACCCCACGAGGTCAACGGCCCAATCAAACCCGAAACGCCGGTGGCACGAACTCCTTGCAGCGCAACAATGGCCCAAAATGGAGTGGCTTCGTCAATGAAGGCCATGGAAACCGCGCCAACCGCCAAAAACACCGAAGCAACCACAACTACAGGACGGGCCCCAATGCGGTCCACCAGCCAACCAGCCAGGGGGTTCACGATAAAAGCCGCCACCGTACCTGGCAGCAAGGCCAAACCCGCCTGAAGCGCTGTGCCTCCCCACTGGTTCTCAATAAACAGCGGAATTATCAGCGTAATGCCCATAAAGCTGGCGAACAATGCGTTTGCCGCCCAGAAGCTCACGCGGTAACGCCACGAATCGAAGATGCGCAAATTGGTAAGAGGATGCTCGACATGCTTTTGCCTACGCAGGTACAACACCAAGAACAACGCACCAAGAATTGCGGGAACCCAAATATATGGGCTTGCCAACCCAAAGCTTGAAGCATTGGAGAACCCAAGCAACAAACCGCCGAAGCCCAAAGCGGAAAGCAATAATGACAAAACGTCGAGCCTTGCAGACGAATTTGCCTGGGGACGGCGCGTAATCAATACCGCAGCTAGCAGCAGAAGAACTAACGCGCAGACAAACAGCGCCACGAAAAAGCTGCGCCACCCAGCAAACCCGATCATCCATCCGCCAATGGTAGGCCCAATGTTGGGAGCAAAGCCCATAGCGATGCCTGCAATGCCCATAACGGTTGCCTGTTTATCGCGAGGGAAGGAAGTCATAACGATGCTGATCATCATGGGCATGGTAATGCCCGCCGATACCGCCTGAAGGGCACGACCAGCAACCAGCACCTCAAAACTGGGGGCTACCACATCGATAGCGGCGCCTATCACCAACAGCAGCAATGCCGCCAGCACCACGTTTTTCAGTGGGAAACGGCGCATAAGATAGGTAACCACAGGCACGGTGATCCCCAGCACCAACATATACAACGTAGTAACCCACTGACCAAGCTCCATCTGAACACCGAAGTCGGCAGCCATACCGGAGAACATGGCGTTCAGAGCGGTTTGCGAGAGATTCCCCAAGCACGAACCAAGGATAACGATGGAAATAAGCACAATTACCTGCGTTTGAGCCCGCTTGCCTTCTTCCAACAAAATCCCTCCTTGGTGACAAAATGCTGTGATTTATCTTACCGCAGCGTTGCACTTCGCCCTCCCAACAACATGATGACGTACCCTACTAGTGCTTTTGAACAACGCAAAAGGCTGTCGCCTACTACCCGGAAGGCATCCATGAACACCTGTTTACCCCATCATCTTTCCCGCTCTGCAAAAATCGCCCTCAGCTGGTTAGCGGTTGCCGTTATGGCAGCAGCAATTTTCTGGATGTCTGCCAATAGCGGCGAATCAATAAACAGCGGACTCGGCATCGTCTCTGCAATCAAAGGCATGCTTTCAGCAGGCGCTCAGTGGATATTCGGCCATGAAGTTGACGTTTCACCTGTTGGTCACTTCACCGAGTATCTTGTTTTCGGCGCACTGTTATTCAATGCGCTGCGCTTTCACCTAAACCCTCGCACCGCGCTTCTTGCAGCATTAGCCATTGGAAGCCTCTACGGCATAACCGACGAGTGGCATCAGCTGTTCGTCCCCAGCCGAAGCTGCGACCCTGCCGATTGGGCGGTAGATACCGTTGCAACTCTTGTTGGTTCTGCGCTAACCCGCTTCGGGTTCAGAAAAACGAAAACGCCGAATGATAAATAAATCGAAAGCGAGAAAGAACCCCCGCCGCGTCTTTTTTGCCCCCGATTACCCAAGCTCCACAAGCCTGCACAAGTAGCCCAAACAGAAAGAACCCGCCATAGGGCGGGTTCTTTCTCGTTCACACTCCTGTCCAAAAGCAAGAGATTTCGAGTCGGCGCAACTTCCGGCGAATAAAAGGACAAAGCAGTGGCAACATCCCAATATGAGCCCGAAGAGAACATTGCCGATGAAGAGGTGTAGAAGTTCTTCACCGGAAGTTTTGCTTCCTCTAAGTTAACCGTGATTAACTTAACAAGAATAAAGTTAGCCGTCAATAACATTTTTATAGAAAAACGTTCGCCGTCGAAAAATAACCGCCCGCCCGCGCAGCAAGCATGCCCTCGGAGGGCGACGGATCGCCCGACGTTCCCGTAGGTTGTGCATGCGGCGCCCCTGAAGAGCTAACCAATCGCAAGGCACAAAAACACGATCGCCGAACAAACTGACTGGCAATAAAAACGAGACTGGCGGCAATTGCAACGCATATCGAAAACCATGCGGCGTGCAAGGAAGCGCCATATTAAAGGATGGGGCCACAACAGAAGCTTGCTAAGCGCAGCGCAGTAGCAAGCAAAACATGCGCGCGCATGGCTGAATAAGAACGAAAACAAGAAGAGGAATTCCCCTCGCACAAAAGCGCCCGCGCGCGAGAGGGGTATCGCGTGGGGCGCATGCGACAAAGCTGCTAGCTTCGGTATCGCTAACAGTTTTATTGTCGCACCAGGGCCAAAGAAAAGAAACCTATAAATAGAGATTTATCTATAGGTGAATCCTATATATAGAGGTGAGAGGCTACTTATTAACGTCGTTAATCCATCCAAATAGAACGGAGATCCAGCAAACCCTAGTCCCTTCGCGCATGCTTTCCGCGAAGAGGAGCATCGTCGAACATGGCATCGAGAGCCGCATCCGAGGAACGCTCGGCTGGCTCAAGATACGGCGCACGAGCAGTACCGCCTTCAACCGGAAGGGGCAGCTTCCCTGGGTTGGCTACAGGGTTTTCCGATATGGCTCTTCTGCTTCCAGAAGAGCGGACCACACTAGGCGCAATGGCACCCCGGGACCCAACGCCCTCCGCATTTCCACCGATACCCTCTATAGCCGCCATGGCGCTACGATATGTCTCTGCCTCAGGATCAAGGGGGCGTTTACCGCCTGCAACAGCCTGACGAACAAAGCCATCCACCCTGGAGGACGCCTTCCCCCTATCAAAGCCGGATCCATGCCCTTTTCTCTTTTGGTCAGCACGAGCTTCCGCCTCGGCGCACTCGCGCTCAACTTCTTCTATGCTCTTGTTTTCCATAGCCCCAGAATCGACAAAGCGTCTGAAATAATCCATCGCTTCGGTAAACAACTCGTAGTCGGAAGGGTGGCGAGCATCACTGGCCAAATGGCGAACCAAGCCGGCCTGCACCAGCTTCTTCGCCGCACGGCGCGAAGGATCCAGAAAGCCCCCGTATATACAGTCCGCAGATATTTGCAATTCACAGCCAGCCGAAACGAAACGGCGCGCAACATCGATATCCTTCTGGACTTCACGGCATCGCTCCGGGTTGGCGATTATGACCTTGAAACCCTTACGTTGCAGATTGTGAACCATGAATTCCCAATCGAGTGGCAAGGTGCCCTGGGGAAGTTCCAGTAGAAATTCCCCCTGATCGTTGCCGAGCTGAACAGCTGCGTCCATCCCAAGCTTCTTCAGTTTGTGATAGTCGACTTCAAAGCCCATAGAAAGCTCAGGTGCGCCAGGGATAGCAGACGCATGGCGCTTTAGCTGAAGATACGCCTGCCACATACGGGAGAAGTCGAACCAAGGGTCGCAGCACCGTGGCGTGCATACGATGGAAGTGATGCCCGCTCTCATGGCCTCGGAAAGCATTAGCAGCGATTCCTGCATGGTGCGAGCACCATCATCTACTCCAGGAAGAATATGGCAGTGTACGTCACGCATGGCGAAAGGGACCCTCTAGCTTAATGGATTGTGATAGGCGGGCATTTACGTGAACATGTCTACTCACGCAGAACCAAACCACCTGCCATTATATACGTAAGCCATAAAAACCGCCCTCGAACAAGTCGGGGGCGGCGTACACGGCAGCAAACGCTTATACAGAAGAACTCTCACTTCGTGGCATCTGCACTGATGTATCGACTACGCAAACGAAAGAGCCTGGTCAATATCGGCAATGAGATCGGCGGTGTCTTCGATACCGCACGAAAGACGCACAAGATCGGGGCTGATGCCAGCTGCGGCAAGCTCTTCGTCATTCATTTGGCGATGAGTTGCATTTGCAGGATGAAGAACACAGGTGCGAGCATCGGCGACATGGGTAGCGATCTGCGCCAACTTCAAGTTAGCCATGAAGCGCTCTGCCGCTTCGCGCCCGCCTTTTACGCCAAAGCTCACAACACCGCATGAGCCATTGGGCAGGTACTTCTGTGCCAAATCATAATTCGGGTCATCGGGCAAGCCACAGTAACGAACCCATGCCACTTTCGGGTGGTCGGAAAGGAACTCGGCAACCGACTGGCCGTTCTTGCAATGCTGCGCCATGCGAACGTGGAGACTCTCCAGCCCCATGTTCAGCAGAAACGCATTCTGCGGCGACTGAATAGAGCCAAGATCACGCATAAGCTGCGAGGTGGCCTTGGTGATAAACGCGCCTTCCAGCCCAAAGCGTTCGGTATACACCACGCCATGGTAGCTTTCGTCGGGTGTAGTAAGACCAGGGAACTTATCGGCATGAGCGTTCCAGTCGAACTTGCCGGAATCAACAATGCAGCCGCCAACACCAGCGCCGTGGCCGTCCATGTATTTCGTGGTGGAATGGGTGACGATATCGGCGCCCCATTCGAAGGGACGGCAATTTACCGGCGTGGGGAACGTGTTGTCCACGATCAGCGGCACACCATGCGCATGAGCCGCATTGGCAAAACGCTCGATATCCAAAACATTAAGCGCTGGGTTTGCAATGGTTTCGCCGAAAACCGCTTTGGTGTTCGGGCGAAATGCCGCTTCAAGCTCATCATCAGAGCAGTCAGGAGAAACAAAGGTGCACTCCAGGCCCATGCGTGCCATGGTATGGCACAGCAAATTGTACGTACCGCCGTAGATAGCCGAAGAAGCCACTACATGGTCGCCTTGCCCGGCAATATTGAACACAGCAAAGAAATTTGCCGCCTGCCCCGATGAAGTGAGCATTGCAGCGCTGCCACCCTCCAGCTCGCAGATTTTTGCAGCAACAAAGTCGTTTGTAGGATTCTGCAGGCGGGTATAGAAGTATCCAGATTCTTCCAGATCGAACAAACGGCCCATATGCTCGCTTGTATCGTATTTCCAAGTAGTTGATTGGTAAATTGGCACCTGACGAGGCTCGGCATCGCCAGGACGATAGCCGCCCTGCACGCAGGTTGTGGCCAATGATTCGCTCATTGCGTATTCCTTTCTTCCCAAAGCCCGCCCACGCAACAGAGGTGCGTGAAGCGATAGTGTCTATTGTAAAAGTACGTCGCCAAAAGATGGTGCAATAGATCAACAAGTAAAAAGCCTGGTCAATGCAATTACCTATAACTGGCTATAGATTGGCTGACGGACGTAGAAGGCTCGGGCACTCGCGCGTACAATCGTGGTTGCTGTTACATCAACACACGAATGTATCGTTATCAATAAAGGAGCACTTATGCCAATTCGCATCCCCGATGCCTTGCCGGCAACAGAGGTCTTGGAAAGCGAGAACATCTTTGTTATGACCGAGCACCGCGCCATCCATCAGGACATTCGTCCACTGCGTGTGCTCATCTTGAATTTGATGCCCCTGAAAATCGAAACAGAAACCCAAATTCTGCGCAAGCTCTCGAACACGCCCTTGCAGGTTGAGGTCGACCTTCTGCAAACCGTCACGCATAAAGCAACGCACGTACCCCCCAAGCACATGGAATCGTTCTACGTGGATCTGGATGACATTCGCAACAAGCGCTATGACGGCATGATCGTCACCGGAGCACCAGTCGAAAAGCTCCCCTTTGAAGATGTGGACTACTGGCCTGAATTGTGCGACATCTTCGAATGGGCAAAAACCAATGTATTCTCAACTTTGTACCTCTGCTGGGGCGCGCAGGCGGGTGCCTACTATCATTTCGGGATTCCAAAGTATCTAAGGCAGCACAAGATGACGGGGGTTTTCGAGCACAAGATCTTGAAACCCACTTCTCCTCTGGTCCGTGGTTTCGATACCGTCATTCATGCGCCCCATTCTCGCTGGACCGAGGTTCATGCGGAAGACATCGAGAAGGTTCCCGAACTAGAGCTGATCTCCGTATCGGATGAAGCCGGCGTATTCATCGCTAAAAGCACCGATAGCCGTCACTTTTTCGTATTCGGCCATCCCGAATACGACACCGACACCCTGGCAGGCGAATTCCATCGCGACACGGAAAAGGGTTTGAACCCCGACATGCCGAAGCACTACTTCCCCAACGACGACCCAAAGCAGAAGCCTGTTTCCAACTGGCGAGCCACGGCTCAGCTGTTATACACCAACTGGCTTAACTATTATGTTTACCAGGCAACGCCCTACGACTTGGAAAACATGCCCGAATAAAGCAACCCACACCGAAACAAACCAACGAATCCAATCGGAAGTCGCAGCATCACAAAAAGAAGGGCACGCGCCAAAGCGCGTGCCCTTTCAAATTGCAGGAGAAGCGAATTGCCAAACCAGCCGCATGAACGCCTGTTAATCCTGTACGCGGATGACCGACGGGAATCCGCCCGTAACAACACCCTCCAAAGCCAGGATGTCATCGATGGCCTTGCGCACATTGCGCTCTTCAGCCGTATGGGTAACAAACACCAGATCGACGTCATCGCGTGCAGCGTTGCCGCGCTGGGTAACCGTCTTAACCGAAACATCGTACTTAGCAAAAATATCTGCCGCGGAAGCCAAAACACCACTGCGGTCGGCAACCACAAAACGGATGTAGTACTTCGTATGGAGGTCCTCAACGGAAAGGATAGGCAGCTCGTCGGTGCACGTGCATCCGACAATTGGCTTGATGCCCATCTGCAAATGGCGAGCAACCTCAAGCACATCGCCCATAACGGCGCTAGCAGCAGGACCCGCTCCAGCGCCTTCACCAAAGAACATGTTTTCGCCCGCAGCGTCGCCTACGGTATAAATTGCGTTGAATACGCCATTGACCGTAGCAAGCTGATGGCTTTCAGGGATCATCGTGGGATGCACGCGAACGTCAATGCCCCCATCGGAGCGGTATGCGTGGGCAAGAAGCTTCACCGCATAGCCCATTTCGTGAGCCATCGCCAAATCTACAGGGGAAATGCGGCGAATGCCCTCGGTGAACACCTGGTTCATGGTTACACGGGAATTGAACGCAATGGAAGCCAAGATGGCAATCTTAGCAGCAGCATCAAGGCCGTCAACGTCGGCAGTGGGATCAGCTTCTGCAAAGCCCCTTTCCTGAGCTTCCTTCAGCGCGTCCTCGTAGCTCATGCCGTCTTCGTCCATGCGCGTGAGCATGTAGTTGGTGGTACCGTTCACGATACCCATGATGGAATCGATGCGGTTGGCAATAAGGGAGTGCTTCAAGGGAACGATGATGGGAATAGCGCCACCAACGCTGGCCTCAAACGCAATTTCTACGCCCTTTTCTTCCGCCAAGCTCATAACCTCTTCGCCACAAGAAGCCATAAGGGCCTTGTTGGCAGTAACCACGCTCTTGCCGTTTTGCAGAGCACCGATTACCACTTCCTTGGCGAAGGTAGTACCGCCGATGAGCTCGATAACCAGATCAACCTCAGGATCTTCAATCACTTCATGGAAATCGGTGGTGAAAATGTCACTCAAACCATATGATTCGGCAACCTCTGGCTGACGAGAACATACGCGGGTCAGCTCAATGTCGATGCCAAAATGACGTTTGAATTCTTCCTTGTGGTTGCGAAGGATGTCCAAGCATCCGCCACCAACCGTGCCCGTTCCGACCAAGCCAACCTTGACAGCCATGAAGCGCACCTTTCCGTAGAAGTTATATTCCGTCTATTGTAAACGTAAAGACATTACCGTTTGTCGCCGATCCGTTAAATGGATAAGCGAAGCGGCCTTATCGTACAAAAACGAAACGGGGCCCTGACAAGTATGAACAGGAGTCGACCGCGCTTACTGCGTCGAATCAACCTTGGTTCATTCCGTCAGAACCCCGCATAAGATCATCGCAGCCCAACCAAACGGCTGCAAAAGAAGAACTTACAGATCGCAGCTCATCAGGTCGGCGTAGGATTCGCGACGGGTTACCAAGCGAGCCTTGCCATCCTTGACGAACACAATACCGGGCCTGGGCTGACCGTTATAGCGACTGCTCATGGAATGACAGTACGCACCCGTGCCGAACATGCATACGATATCGCCCAGATCGGGGTTCTGAATCGAAGCGTCGGCGGCAACCGCATCGCCAGATTCGCAGTGCTTGCCCACCAGCGTTACCACTTTCGTACGTGGCTGATTGGCCTTGTTAGCGATAACAGACTCGTACTCCGCACCATAAAGTGCAGTACGAATGTTGTCGGACATGCCGCCGTCGACAGCGACGATATTGCGAATACCCGGCAACGTCTTCAGGATGCCCACGGTATAGAGCGTCACGCCCGGCGTTGCCGCAATGGAGCGACCCGGCTCGACCGCAATGCGAGGCTCCTTCACGCCATAGTGGGCACATAGCTCTTTCACTGCGGTGCAGGTAAGCTTAGCAAACGACTCGATTGTGGGAGGCTCCTCCTCTTTTACATAAGCAATACCCAAGCCACCGCCCAAATCGAGGCCTTCGATTTCGTAGTTGTATTCTTCGTTGATGCGCTTGATGAATTGGATCATGACATCGATGGCTTCACGGAACGAATGCAGGGCAAAAATCTGAGAACCGATATGGCAATGCAGACCGGCAAGACGGACGCCCGGGGTTTCCAAAACATCCTTCACGCATTTGAAAGCGAAATCCTCACGCATGGTGAAGCCGAACTTGGAGTCCTCGCAACCCGTGCGGATGAATTCGTGCGTATCAGCTTCTACGCCAGGAGTAATGCGCATGTAAATATCCTGCGTAACGCCCAGTTCTTGGGCAATGGCGGAAATGCGGCCCAATTCAATACGGGAGTCGACAACAATGCACCCCACACCAGCCTCGATGGCCTCACGCAGTTCTTGAGGGGTTTTGTTGTTGCCATGAACTACTACACGCTTGGCAGGGAAACCCGCAGCAAGCGCGCAGGCGAGTTCGCCACCGCCAGAAACATCCAGGCACATGCCATGCTCATTGGCAAGCTGCACGATGGCTTTGTTCTGGAACGCTTTGGAAGCATAGGCAACTTCGGCACGATCGCCGTAGTACTTCTTGAAAGACTGCACGTATTCGTCCATGCGCGCTTCAAGATCGGCCTGGTCAAACACGTACAATGCGGTGCCGAATTCCTTAGCAATTTCCACCATATCGCAGCCGCCGATGAAAAGATGATCGTCTTTCGCTTCAGCAGTAAGGGGCAAAACCTTGCCCAATTCCATGGTGGTAAGGCCATCAGCCTTCTTGTTCAGGTCAGATACGGGGAGTGACATAACGCCTGCTTCCTTAGGTGTTGCGTGGGTATGCGCATACGCGCTTCTTGTTCGACCGATATAATACCGTGCGAATAACTACTGTACCAATGTTTCTTTTCAAGCTGGTAACGCCAGCACGATAGGAGGCCACCATGCTTCGTATAACCATATTTGCCGTGGGTAAGCTCAAAGAACAGTTCTGGAAAGATGCTGTCGCAGAATACCTGAAACGCCTTGGTGGATATGCAAAAATCGAAGTGCGAGAACTCCCCGACTCCAATGCAGAAAAGGAAGCCTCAGCTTTGCTTTCCGCATTGCCAGAACGCGGGCCCATTATCTTGATGGATATCCGCGGCAAAGAAACTTCCAGCGAAGGCCTGGCACAAAAAATTGACAATTATGCGCTCAACAGCGATTCGCATATTTCCTTTATCATCGGCGGAAGCGATGGCGTAACAAAAGAAGTGAAGCAGCGCGCCACAGAGCGTATCAGCTTTGGGCCCATAACCCTACCCCACAACCTTGCTCGAGTTGTTCTGCTTGAACAGATTTATCGGGCATTCAAAATTATCCGCCACGAGCCGTACCACAAGTAACTTCTAAGGTCTGCCGAATTCAGGTATATGTCTCATGCGCTTTTCACCTGAGGCGAGGGCCACGGCTGCTTGACCTCTGCCGCCAGCGCCGAACCGCACACTCGCCGTCTGGGGTAAGAGCCATGTCCAAAAAGGGCGCTCCGCAGTGACGCGAAGCCCCTACCCTACTTGCTTTTGGAGCTCGGCAAGGGTTCCATCTTTGTCCATCTGGTCGAGGGCATCATTGATGGCATCTGTTAAGGCCCGATTGTCCTTGTTCACGGCAACGGCATATTTCTCGCACGTTGCCACAGTTTCCAGGGCAACGCAATTGGAGTAGGTGCTGTTCATGAAATATGTTGCGGCAGGCTCATCGGTTACCACAGCGGCAACTTGCCCCGCCTCAAGAGCAGCAAAGCATTCGGCGGCGGTCTTGTAGGTAACAACATTTTGCGTGACGTTCGCCATGGCATAGTCATAACCCGTGGCTTCAGCCTCAGCGGCAACTTGCTTGCCTTTCAGCTCGGACACCTTTTCGTACACGCCCTTCTTCGAAACAATCGCTTGATCAACCAGGTAATACGGAGATGAAAAATCGACTAACTCCGACCGGCTGGGGTTGATGGAGAGCGCCGAAATGGCAACATCGTAGGTACCGTCGTGCACGCCCTGCACCAGTTCATCGAACGGAACTGCCTTGATCTCAAGCTGAAGCCCCAAACGATTCGCCACCTCACGGGCAACACTCACATCGAAACCCGTAGGGGTCTCACCGTCCGGGGAGTCAAACGGAGGAAAATTAGGCGCCATAGCAACAGTAAGTTTGCCCTCGCTTACCAACTGGTAGCTGGGTTTGCCGCCTTCTTCAGCACAACCTGAAAGGCACAACGCAGCCAGTGCCGCACAAAGCGTTACCAGAACCGCCACAAACCGTTTTGCCATATCCTTCCCTCCCTTCAGCGAAAAACAACCAAGAAAACCTGCTGCCTTATTCGGCTTTCACCATGTCGTCGGCAGATTCAAGCGTAAGGTCGCCTTCTTTGATCCAGCCAATCTTACGCAAAACAAGACCGAACGCGTAGGTTAATACCGCAGGAAGCACGAAACAGATAAGCACCAGACCGGCCCAATCCATAGCAGTGATGGCTGTCATTGCACCCGATGCCATATCGGCAACCCAGCCTGTGTACACACCAATAGGACCAACCAGACCACAGGTGCCCATGCCCGACGAAATGGCGGGACCGTTCATCTTGAGCTGGAAAATGCAGGTGGCGATGGGGCCAGTGATCGCGGAAGCCAACGTAGGAGGAATCCAGATGCGTGGGTTACGCACGATATTGCCCATTTGCAACATCGACGTTCCCAAACCTTGCGAGATCAATCCGCCCCAGCGGTTTTCTTTGAAACTCATTACCGCGAAACCGACCATCTGAGCGCAGCAGCCGGCAACAGCAGCGCCTCCCGCCAAACCAGTAAGGCTCAATGCTGCGCAGATAGCCGCCGAGGAGATTGGCAGCGTAAGGGCAATGCCCACCAAAGCCGATACCAAAATGCCCATGAAGAACGGCTGAAGCTCCGTAGCCCACATAATAAGCGAACCTACCGCAGTAGCACCCGCACCGATGGAAGGTGCGCACGCCATGGAGAGCAAACACCCCACCAGGATGGTGACCGAAGGAGTGACCAGGATGTCGATCTTCGTTTCATTGGCGACCAACTTGCCGCATTCAGAAGCCACGATGGCAACCACGAGTACCGCCAATGGGCCACCCGCACCGCCCAAGCTGTTCGCTGCATAACCAACTGCAACCAGGGAAAACAGCACCAGCGATGGCGCCTTCAGCGCAAACCCGATGGATACAGCCATGGCGGGACCAGCGGCGCTTTTAGCGAAATCACCCACCTGCACCAATACGTCGATTCCAGCCTGCTGGCCGATGGTCGAAAGAATGGTACCCATGAGCAGCGAGGCAAACAGGCCTTGCGCCATGGCGCCCAAAGCGTCAATTAGATAACGTTGAACGGAAATCTCGATATCCTTGCGTTTGCAGAATGCTGCGAACGAGCTCATTGACTCTTTGTTCCTTTCAATAAAGAAGCCGCGCTTTGGCGGCTTCACGAGGCAACATGGGCGTTGCCCTCCTTTTAGTTTTCGCCTTCGGTTGCGGGGTTTTCCGATTCAGCGGCTTTCCCGTCTTCGGCCTCTTTGGCATCAAGCACCTCAAATGCCAAACCATATCCGCCTGCACCGTAGTTCAACGCCTTCGATACGCGGGCGATGGTTGTCGCAGAGGCGCCGGTTGCCTTTTCGATAACAGCGTATGAGCTGCCCTTTCGCAGCATACGCGCAACATCCAAACGCTGCGAGGTATCCTTGATCTCGCGAACGGTGAACAAATCTTCCAGCAGGGCAAATACATCATCAGGACGGGTTAAGCCCGCAAAGACCTCAAGCAGATCTTCCACTTCTCTCGTTCTAAGCTCCGGCATATCCCATACCCCTTTCACCGTTGATGATTCCCCTGATGCATTGCCCTTACGGACAGCGCACATGTTGTCCCCTGAAAAAACAAGCCGCACCCCTGCGCCTTGCGGCAAAGGGGGATGCGGCTTGAAGAAAGCGCACTGATAGCGCAATCCGACTAGAAGCGAGTGATCCACTCTTCGTATTCCGGTGCCTTACCGTAGGCAACCTCGAAATAGCGCTCCTGCAGCTTCTTCGTAATGGGGCCCATAGGACCGATTTCGCGGTCGTCCACACTGCGGACAGGCGTGAGTTCGGCGGCGGAACCGCACATGAACATCTCGTCGGCGATGTACAGATCAGAGCGCGTAAGGGATTCCTCGATAACGAGAAGGTCCATGTCGGAAGCGATATGCAGGATGGTGTCACGAGTGATGCCCTCAAGCAGGCCATCGGACAGCGGAGGCGTAGAGAGGATGCCGTTGCGAACGGTGAAGAGGTTTTCGCCCGTGCCTTCGCAAACATAACCCTGCTCGTTGAGCATAACGGCCTCGGCATAGCCGTGGTTCTTTGCCTCGAGCTTTGCCAGGATAGAGTTCATGTAGGAAGCGGAGGACTTAACGGCAGGAGGAATTGCGTTGAAGGAACGCTGACGCCAGGAAGAAACACCCACAGGGATGCCGTTCTTAAGGGCATCTTCGCCCATGTAAGCGCCCCAAGGCCATACTGCGATGATCACGTCTACCGGAGCGCCCGTCGGGTCTACGCCCATCTGGCCATAGCCATAGTAGGCAAGAGGACGAATGTAGCAAGACTTCAATTCGTTCTTCTTGATAAGCTCAACGGTTGCTTCGCACAGCTCGTCTACGCTGTAGGGAAGATCCATCATGGCAATCTTGGAGCTGCGCTGCAGGCGTTCCATATGGTCGCGAAGGCGGAAGATAACCGCTTCGTCAGTTTCTTCGTTGTGGTAGCAACGGATGCCCTCGAACACGCCGGAACCGTAATGAAGGGCATGGGTCAAAACGTGCGTCGTTGCCTGCTCCCACGGCACCATTTCGCCGTTCTTCCAAATGTATTTAACAGGTTGCACGTCAGCCATTGTTCTTCCTTTCGCGGTTCTTCTTCCCCCAAAGCCCAGGACGCGTAAGCACGCCCCGCTGGGATCTTTTTCGGTTTTCTATTCTACTCCAACTAAGTAGAGTGATGTAGTTCAGCACAAAAAGGCAGCAACTGGGGCCTCCTACTCCGTAAAAGGTAGGACCATCCCCGAAAAGGCTCTACCGCCCGAGGCTGTCACCTTCGCAAAGCCCCACGTCAATCAAATCTGCAGGGACTCAACCTGGCAGCCTAGCGCGACCACCCCTGCGGTGTAGATCGACAATAGTATCTCAGCCTGCGGAAACAGCGCTGCGGGAATCAGCCGACCCCGGCAGGCAGTGCCTCGACCTGCAGGGAAAAGCGCATATACGCCACGCCCTTAGCAAAGCAACGCTCCAGCCTGTGCGCTACTCGGTTTTCTCACGGACGGCGGCGGCATCGGAGATCGATCGCTGCACTGCGGCCTCGGTTACCGTTTTGGTGCTGGAGGATATAGCGCGCTCAGGCTTTCCCGACGCCGCATCGGCAACGCCAGCAACAACCTTTTCTTGCTCCTCGATCTGAGCGCGACGCCTGCTGGCAGCCTCTTCGACGTCAGACGTCTGCACAGCGTGCATCAAGATCTGCATACGACGCTCGACGTCTTGGATGATATCGGAGCAGTCTTTCAGCTCGTCGAACATGTCAATGCCTTCAACCTTGGCATCTTGCTTGTACTTCAACGTATGCTCAAGCGATGCCCAAAAGTCCATCGCTATAGTGCGCAGCTGGATTTCAACAGGCACATATTGTTTCCGGTCAAGGAAATAGACGGGCACCTTCACAATGATGTGAAGGCTACGGTATCCGTTTGGCTTGGGGTGCGTGATATAGTCTTTCACCTTTACGATCTGCAAATCGTCCTGCAGGGAAAGAACCTTCAGTAGGGCGCTCACATCGTCGATATAGGAAACAATTACTCGCATACCCGCAATGTCCAGGATGTTTTCTTCCATGGATTTCAGCGTTACCGGCACACCGTAACGATACAGTTTGTCATACACGCTTTTGGGCGCCTTAATACGCGATTCAATGTGATGGATCGGGTTGCGACTTAAGCGATACTCCAGATCAGCATCAAGAATCTCGAAACGCGTGCGCATTTCGCGAATAGCAGCCTCGTATTTCTTGAATAGAGGCCTGCTTGCCTGCTCGAACAGCTGATACTGCTCCGTTGATTTGGCCAACTGCTTGTCAGGCGCCTTTTCGCTTGCCATGCTTTTAGACCCTTCGTTGTCGGAAACCGTTTCGCTCCCATCTTAGCCAGCCATGGCAAGTCCGAACAGCACTCCACGAAAGATTCTCCGCACATGTCAATTATTGGGAAAGATCGTTGCAGGTTGGTAACGCTCCGCAATTGGCAGAACGCAAAAGCCTAAGCCGCTCTACCCCCCCTCCTGGGAATATAGGGACAGGTCCCATTTTCCCGGTTTGGCATAGCGCACAAAGAAAAAGCTCCGCTTGCATGATACTTAGCAAGCGGAGCTCTCTTCGCGAAGTGGGGAAATAGGACCTGCCCCTATATTCCCGGTTTGGCGTTACGCGTAGAAAAGGATGTCGTTATAGGTGGGAACGGGCCAATAATCGCGCTCTACCACACATTCAAGGGCATCGATCTCGGCGCGAAGGGCATCCATAGCAGGAATTACCTCGTTGGCGTAAGCGTTAGCCTGCTCCTGCGGCGCCTCGATTGCCTCGGCTGCATTGTGAACCTTGATAAGCTCGCGCGTTGCCTTTGCGGCCTTATCGGCACCGGCGATGATGACCTCAAGTACGCTTTCGGCCTCAGTCATATCTGCACCAGAGATAGCGGCCTTCACTGTAGTGATATTGCTTGCCAAATCGGCCATGTAGTCGGTGATGGCGGGCAGGTAAGCACGGCGAACCATGCGGATCATGGTGCGTGCCTCGATGTTCAGAAGCTTATTGTACTTGTCGAGCTTTACCTCGTAACGGCTACGTGCCTCAGGCTCGGTAAGAACGTTGAATTCGTTAAACAGATCAAGCGACTTCTGGTCTACGAAGCAGGGCAGAGCCTCTGCGGTGTTGCGATGGTTTGCAAGGCCGCGCTTCTCAGCTTCCTTCTCCCATTCCTCGGAATAGCCATTGCCGTTGAAGATGATGCGCTGGTGGTCAGTGAGCGTCTTCTTGATGTAAGCGATGGCCTTCTTTTCGAAGTCGGCACCTTCGGCACCTTCAAGCGCATCGGCGAAGCCCTTCAAACTCTTTGCCATTGCGGTGTTCAGGATCATGTTGCAGTCGGAAAGGTTTACCGAAGAGCCAGGCATGCGGAATTCGAACTTGTTGCCCGTGAACGCGAAGGGACTGGTGCGGTTGCGGTCGGTGTTGTCCTTCATGAACTTCGGAAGAACAGCAACGCCCAAGTCCATTGCGATAGCATCGGCGGAATGGTATTCGTCGCCAGAGATAAGGGCATCTACGATAGCGCCCAGCTCGCTGCCCAAGAAGATGGAGATGATAGCCGGAGGTGCCTCGTTTGCGCCCAGGCGATGATCGTTGCCAGCAGAGGCAACCGACATGCGCAGCAATTCCTGATATTCATCAACCGATTCGATTACGCAGGCAAGGAATACGAGGAAGCGCAGATTATCCATCGGGTCGTCGCCGGGATCAAGCAGGTTAACCTTGTCGTAGGAAAGCGACCAGTTGTTGTGCTTGCCGGAACCGTTGATGCCCTCGAATGGCTTTTCATGCTGCAGGCAAACCAGGCCATGATGGGATGCATCGAGGCGCATCTTTTCCATCGTGAGCAGGTTTTCGTCGATTGCGCGGTTCGAGTTGGTGAACAGCGGAGCAAGCTCGTGCTGTGCAGGGGCAACCTCGTTGTGCTTGGTTTTTGCAGAAACGCCCAGCGCCCACAGGTCGTCATCGACTTCCTTCATGAATTCGTTGACGGTGGGTCGGATGGCGCCGAAGTAATGCTCTTCAAGCTCCTGGCCCTTAAGCGGAGCAGCGCCGAACAGGGTGCGGCCCGTCATGATAAGATCCTGACGCTTCACGTAATCCTTCTCGGAAATCAGGAAGTACTCCTGCTCTGCACCAACGGTGGAAACCACGCGATGGCCATCTTCGCCGAAGAACTTCAAGACGCGCTGAGCCTGTTCGTTAACAGCGCTCATGGAACGGAGAAGCGGGGTTTTCTTGTCGAGTGCTTCACCGGTGTAGGAGCAGAATGCGGTAGGGATGCACAACACTTCGTCCTTGATGAATGCAAAGCTGGTAGGATCCCATGCGGTGTAGCCGCGAGCCTCGAACGTGGCACGCAAGCCGCCAGAGGGGAAACTCGATGCATCGGGCTCACCCTGGATAAGTTCCTTGCCGCTGAAAGTCATGATTGCGGTGCCGTCACCTACGGGGTTCAGGAAGCTGTCATGCTTTTCAGAGGTGATGCCTGAAAGGGGCTGGAACCAATGCGTGTAATGGGTAGCGCCGTGCTCGATAGCCCATTCCTTCATGGCGTGAGCAACGACATTCGCAACTTCGATATCGAGAGGCTTACCTTCCTTAATGGTTTTGGTGAGGCTCTTATAGGTTGCGGAGGGAAGGCGTTCCTTCATGACGTGCTCGTTGAACACCATCGATCCGTAGATTTCAGAAACGTGGGCCATCTTTTCTCCTTTTAGGTATTGACGCTTATGCGACTGCTTAACGGCTTTTGGTTATTTTGCCATAACCACCGCCGCCTTTTCGGTACCTCTCAACCCTAATCAGCATTTGTTTCGATCAGTTTTCGCTCGCGAAACGGGTTTGTTTCACTCATCGGAGCATGGTTTTAACGCTATTTTCCACGCAAACGGAAGGTGATAGCGGTAAGCGGCCTAATACCATCGCGCCTAGCTGGTTTGATGCAATCCCAAAAGAGTATGCACGGCAAGCTTACGCCTCAGCGAAAACCAGACAGGAACCACAAAAAACGGCTCGAACATTACGCTCGAGCCGTTTCGCTGTCAAAAAAGTACGTTGTACTTGGTTCGCCTAGCCGAATGCAGGGGAAACATATGCAGGGGCTGCCGCCGTGCCCGACAAGCCAGCGATAAGCATATCCAAGCAACCAGTGTTGATGAGCACAACCAGCAAGAAGGTATTAACGGCAAAGCCTGCCCACACGGCCCATTCTGACTGCTTACGCTGCTCAAAGCTCATCTTGGTAGGAAGGGCGAGCTTGACGATCATGGCGAAGATTCCGCCAAGCAGACCGAGCGCAAACCAACGCGCCTTTGCCATAAAGGAAAGAGGATCGGCCAGCTGCGTTTCCGCAGGCGGATTCGGAGCTGCTGCCTTCTGCTGCAGTCCCTGCTTGCTAGCGTACGAATACGCTACGTTTACTTTGCTTTGATCATGCTGTCCCTTTTGCATCATGAACACATCCCCTCGACTGTGCTCAGAAAACGCGATGACGCCGACTCAGGTATTCCTGCTCCTGAACAACGAACACGTTTTAGAACACGTTCTGAACGCGTTCTATATTAACTCAATAATCGGGGAAAACGGTGGGCACTCATGAAATCGATGAATTCTTGCACGACTTTCGGCTGGCGACCTTCATCACGGCTAACAACATAGGTTTTGTGGAAGTCGATCGGCGCCTCACGCACAGGAATACACACCACATCGTCGAACGCATTGATCATCAACGAGTAGCAGAACAGAGCGGTTTTCGATTCGTTACCAGCAACCAACGACGAGAGGGTGATCTCGTCATCGTAAGAGAACTGCACGTTAAGGTCGTAGCCCTCAATTAAGTCGACGATTTCCTGGTAAACGGGCGAAGCAGGATCGTAGGAAAGAATTTCTTGCCTCTTCAGTTCCGCCAGCGAAACCTCTTTCTTTTCCGCCAATGGATGCTTTTTGTTGACACCCAAAACCAACGGCTGGGACCAGCAAAGGTTGTAACGCAAGTCGGGCGTGTCCTCTATGCGGCTGGCAAAAGCAACGTCAAGCTGCCCTGTACGCAATCTGCGAAGCAGTTCGCGCGAATAGGCCTGCGTAACCGTGATATGCGGATCGAATGGGCTCTTTTCTCGAAACTCGAACAACGCCTGCGACCAGAACTTGCCCTGCATGGCGTAGATAGTTCCGAGATTGATCGTGGCGTTTTCAGTGCCAAGAGATTCTTCGGCAAGCACACGCGCCCTGTCGAGGCTACGCAGGGCGCCGGTAACGCAGTCTGAGATATCCCGTCCGATATCGGTAAGTTCAACAGTGGAACGATTGCGCGAAAAAAGCTGCACGCCCCATTCTTCTTCAAGGCGCTTGATTGCCAATGAAAGCGTTGGCTGTGAAATTTCTAGATCTTTTGATGCGCGTGTGTAGTTGAGCACTTCAGCAAGATGCTCAAAGTAGCGTAAATCTTCAACTCTCATTTCCCCCTCCTCTGCAGAACACGAGCTGCCTGGCATAAACCAAGCTGCGCATTCGTGCATGTAAAACGATCATAACAGCAAAGCCCCATGTAAAGAGCATCGAACACGTTCAATTTGGAACGCGTTTTCGACGCTAACCATTCGCCGGATGAACGTAATTGGGGAACTAACTTTCCGAAAACCATAGGCCACGGCTCGAAAAGGGCAGCTTGCTGCTGCCAACGCACGTCAATTCGTCTTTCGCATGACCCCCCCATTGGGGCGACTTACCCTTTGCGGGATCTGTCGCGTTGCAACGATCGGCGCCTCGCAAAAACAAATACTCCGACATTTTTGCAACTTTTTTGCGATTAGGGGCTCCTTTCTATTCCCCTAAAGCGGAAATACGCTGCTGAACAGCCGATTATCTGCGCTTTTGCACCGCGATCCGCGATCGGAGGAGCCCATAACAATCGATAATCGCAAAAAAGTTGCAATTCGAGCCGATTTTTTGTTTTCGGTCTCCTCGCAATGGCTTCGGGGCGGTATCGGGGCAGGGGAACCCAAGTTAGGCGCCGCAAGAGGGTTCGAGTGCGAGTCAAATTTGGCGTTGCGGAATAAATCGACGACGGTTTGGGCATGGTACCGCGAGGTGATCCGATGATGGTCCGGACGCGATCCAGGTTCGGATCTGCGAGATGACCTGGGCGCGATCCAGGTTCGGCGCTGCGAGATGATCCGACGGCTGCCCGAGGCGCCACGGAATGACCTTATGGCTACACAAGTCCGTTTCTACGAGATGATCCAGACCGGTCTGGCGCGGTGAACTGGGTGAAATGGCACGGACGCAACCATGAAACAAAAAGCCGGGCAAAAGCCCGGCTTACATGAGCGAAAATGATGCCCCTCCTTGTGGGCCTCAAATCCTAGAAATGCAGCGGGCGCCCTTACGAGCGCCCTCTCCACATGAGCAACCTCACTCCCCTGCAAGATTGCCAATTGGTGAACTCCGATCCCCATTGGCGTTCACCTTCCCATTACTACGTGCCCCCCAGCACGTTTGAACGGGAGCCACGCTCTTGCTTCCCCAAGCAGGAGCAGTAACTTGCTGAACTCATTATTGCGCACTGTTGCGCAATTCTCTTATTGGAAATAATAAAAATGAGCATGTTATATTTACAAATCTGATAAGCAATTATCGACAAGGGCTCCTTTTTAACACTAATCGGAATAGACCAGCTTTTGGGCCTTATCGAGAGCAACGGTTCAGCAGACACTTTTCAAAAGGCAATTGCCCAGACAGCATAGATAGAGCTCGGCATGGCGGTGGTCACAGTCGTTGTTGACGCAACACTTCAACCGCATAGGCAAAACTCCGAGTTAGCACTCTTGCAAATCGGCCACTCGAAGAAGCCTCAACCGAACTTATCCCCCATCAGGCGCTAATACGAAGCGATCAAACACACCAATCGCCTGTATGGATCGCCGGATGCACGAAGGGCCAGGCAGGTCAGCCCTCGGATTTGATGTCGCCATCACCAGGGTGCTTTGCAAGAACGAATACCGTGGCCATGATGAATACAAAACCAACAATGTCTATCCAGCTAAACGAAGTTCCCAGCCAAAGCACCGCGAACAAAGTAGCCGAAACCGTTTCGATGCTGGCGACAATGCCCGTTTTCGTTGCGCCAATATCTTTGACCGCCTGGAAATACAACGTAAAGCCAATGATGGTGCCAAACAACACCAAACCAAGGAACAGGAGCAACCAGCCCGAGAAGTCAAACCCAGGGTTTACCGTCCATGACTGAAGAACGAGGGAAAGCATAATTCCGCCAATGAGAAGTGCACCAGCAACAACAGGAACGCTTCCGTAGTGGAGCATCAGTCTACGAGGGATAAGGGTGTACATGGCATACGTGACGGCCGAAACCAACGACCAGAACAAACCTGCAGGGGTTAGCGCCAGCGAGTTAGGGTTTCCATGCGTGGCAACAAGGAACGTACCCATCATCACAAGCGCGATTGCCAAAACCTCGCGTTTAAGAGGACGGCGGTGGCTCCTTATGCACAGATACAGCACGACAAGGACGGGGGCAATGTATTGGATTACCGTTGCCGTACCCGCGTTCGAGTGCTGAATTGCGAGCAGGTAGGTAATCTGGCACGACGCCAGGCCAAACACCGAAAAAACAACAAGCGAGCCCACGGTATTTCGATTTCGCCACATCGCAAGAAACGGACCACGCGCTATTGCAAGGGCAAATGCGCACAGTACGATACCAGCGCACAGCATTCGAACCGAAGACACCCAGAGCGGATCAACATTGTAATGATGAAGGAGGTATTGCGCACAGGCGCCAGAGAAGCCCCAACTGATGCCTCCGAGCAACGCAAAGCAGAAACCTCGTATGTTCTTTGAAATAGTCATGGCGCATAAGAGTAGCACCCTTCTCCTGCGCATGCCATACATACTTTTGGCTTTTACCAACTCTGCGCCACTCGCCACCAAAGTCCTACCGAACCGAATCATGCATTTCAATTCGATGCAATTCGCTCACTACGCACAAATGGAAAAGGCCCCTTACGGGGCCTTTTCCAAGCTTGCTTGATTATTAGAAGTTCAGCGTCAAACGACTACTTGGCGAAGCTAGCTGCAGCCTCATCGAACTGGCGCAGGTATACGTTGCGAGACTCAACTGCGAACTGAGCCTGCTTCTGAGCGCGAGCCTCGGAAGCCATAGCCTCGAGCTGAGCGCCGTTGCCGCAATCGTACTTAATGAACATGCCGAATGCCGCAACAACAAAGAACGCGGAAATAGCTACTACATATGCCATAGATGATCAATCCTCCTGGACGTACCCGGTTTCTATCAAACCGAAATTTAAACCGTTGCTTGGCAACTGAAATCCGCTTTGCGCTGAACTCAAATTGCGGGTTCATATTACGACCGTCAGAATGGAATGCAAGGTTTCAAGCAGGGCTTTTGCTTGTTTTGGTGCATGAACGGGTTATGATCGCGTTCAAAACGCGTTCATTTGAAATAATTACCCATTTAGTTAATATTGATGGCCATTTCCACCACATTTTCTTCATAATCGCTATTTTCCCGAACAAAAAGACACTATAATATCAGCTTTTCCATTTGAGTATTATTGCGTATTTCAATACAACGCTTCTAACTGGCTATTTGCCGTTTAAGTTTTTCGAACGTGCTTCATTATCAATAAGCGGTAGCGGCTAAGAAGCAGGCGCCTGAAAGCATCGCCGAAATCAACCACGAGGCACCCTTCTGAAGGGTTGCGCGCCAAAAGGACCGCTCGCCTTCTGCTCCCCTTCAGGGACCAAGCCGACATCAACCGTGGAAGCAAATGAACGCAAGCTAATCAGAGCAGCATTAAACAGCAACGCAACCGCTTCATGGCATTCGGGGCCACGCGATTCCGCAAGTTGATTACCGAGCAAAGGTCAAAAAAAGAGAAGGCCCCCGAAATGGGAGCCTTCCAATACATCGCGTAGATAACGTAACGCTTAGCGCTTCGAGAACTGCGGACGCTTACGAGCCTTCTTCAGGCCGTACTTCTTGCGCTCAACCATACGGGAGTCGCGCGTGAGGTAGCCAGCCTTCTTCAGGTCTGCACGGTAGTCGCCAGCCTCGAGGAGAGCGCGAGCGATGCCGTGGCGCAGAGCGCCAGCCTGGCCGGAAACGCCGCCGCCATTGCAGCGAGCGATTACGTCGAAGTGACCCTGAGTGTCGGTAACAACGAACGGAGTGGTTGCGTAGTCGAGAAGAGCCTGACGGCCGAAGAACTCAACACCTTCGCGACCGTTAACGGTTACCTTGCCAGTACCGGGAACGATGCGAACGCGAGCAACAGCGTTCTTGCGACGGCCGGTGCCGTAATACATTGCTTCGCCTGCCATTAGTTATCCTCCATCTTGATCTCGCGGGGCTGCTGCGCTGCATGCGGATGCTCTGCGCCAGCGTAAACCTTGAGCTTCATGCCCATTGCACGACCGAGCGTGTTCTTGGGGAGCATGCCCTTTACTGCGTGCTCGATAACGCGCTCAGGATGCTTCTGCATGGCCTCCTGGAAGGTTTCGCACTTCAGGCCGCCGGGATAACCGCTGTGACGATAGTATTCCTTGCTGGTAGCCTTAACGCCAGAGATCTTGATCTTGTCAGCGTTGATGATTACGACGAAGTCGCCGGTGTCAACGTGAGGCGTGTAGGTGGGCTTGTGCTTACCCTTGAGAATATGAGCGGCCTTCGAAGCGACGCGACCAAGAACCTGGTCCTCAGCGTCGATGAGAAGCCATTCGCGCTCAACTTCGTTGGGCTTTGCGTAATAGGTCTTCACAGTGTTCCTCCAATAAAGTAACAAGTGTCGTTTTTCAAAAGTTGCTGCCAACCCGAGGCGCGGGATCCTACTCCGCATCTCTTTCCTTCCCGCAAACGGTGCTGCCGAAAAGCTCTGGACCAGCTTTGCCGGCGCAGGGACGTTTTCCAGGCGGAAAAGAGTTCGAATCGCAAGCATGTACGGGGCTTTTGAAAGCGAACTTTTGCAGTTTATACTGCATTCGTGCCCTTCGTCAATCATCGCAACGAACCGATTTGGGCCTATGCGAAAATCTTCACGTTTTCTGCAGGATTATCGGGCAAACAAATCACCTAAAAGTGCAAGCTGCGCCCGATTCCGCTTTAAACCTGTTTGTATCCTTGCTCGGGGGCAAGCGTTGAGCGCTGATCCCACAACGCGGCAGCAAGCCCGCTAACCTCGGCGCGGCTGGTTTCACCGTCGGCAAGATTCGTCATGATCGTAATAAGGTAGTATTTGCCATCTTCTTCGATGATGCCGGCATCGCATATGGCGTTGTCGCTCGACCCATTGATCCAGCCAGCCTTGTCATACACCGTTGCCGATTCGTCGGCCGAACTTGTCTTCGTCTTCTTAGCTTCGCCAACCTCTACCGTTTTCTTGCCAGTACACAACGTGCCAAGGAGCTCCTGGGCAACGCTTTCCGCCTTTTCACGGCTTACTGGGTTGGAGGTTGGGTCCACGCCGCTGCGAATCATCGAAACGGCAGTGCCGGAGAACATCTTTTTTGCCCACTCAGTGATTTCCTTATTGGAATCAGGCGAGCTCAAATAAAGGAAAGTGTTCATCCACAACTTCAGCGATTCACGAGCCGAGTAGTGGAGAAAAGACGTGTCGTTAGCAAGCGTAGTAGAGATATTCATGGACGAAAGCCATGCAGAAAGCGATTCGGAGGCCGATCTTTCAAACGCATTACGCATGCGGTAATAAGAGGTATTGTCGGAATTGATGATGGCATCTTGCGCGCTTGAGTTCACCCGCGAAATGCTTGTTTTTCCCGTTTCAAGCGCCTGCTGACATCCATAGATAAGCACAGGACCTTTGAACGAGGAAGCGCCGTATACGCGTTGATCGAGGTTGTAGACGTATCCGCTGCCGGTTTGCAGATCGATAAACGCAAAACCAACAGTCTTGTTGTTCGCCGTAATGGCCGAAATAGCGTCCCCCACCTGCGTGGCTCCCTCTTCGCTTAATTGCGGTACATAGTTCGCATTCGAATCGGCTAGAGAAATGCCCTGGACGTTGGTTCCTGGATCCGACACGCCATCAATAGCTTGGATGGAGGGAGTGTAGCTGATTTCCATTTGGTCGGCCTGCGCGCCGTCGCCCTGCGAGGAATTATCGGCCGAAGAAACGCAAGAGCCGATGCCGGTCACCAGGAAAATGGCAATCAGCACCACAACGGCTATGCACAAGACAGGCGCAAGCGTGGCGAGAGGCAAAGGGAACGAAGCAACGCGATCAGCCATCCACGATGAGTTAAGGCCCTGACCTTTGCGAGGGCTGAAGCTACGATTGCCCGCGCCCACATGCGCTTCGCGCTCGCGCGTTCCGTCACTACGACGAGAAGAGGAATCGCCGGAATTGCGATCGGCACAATTTCCGCCTTCGGAATAGCTGCGCGCTGCACGGGCGTATTCACACCCGCGTCCTTCGCCGCGCACCCGATGCTCGGTGCGAGCACCGCGGACATCGCGACCGAGGGAACCGCGTCCACGCGCCGATTCGTTTCGCCCGCCAGAACGGTTCGAAGAGCGCTCAGAACCAGCACGCGCTTCATCTGAACGCGTGCTTCTGGCGCGATCCGTGCGGCTGCCCGATCGGGAAGATTTTTCCTCCCGGTACTGGCTCCCGCTTCGCGAAGAAGATGTCTGACGGTTTTTCATGAGCGCATAATAGCAGGTGAACACGCGTTATTGACCCGTAATTGCATAAAATTAACACTCCAACCCCGGCCTAGCCAAGAGCGATAAACACATTGGATTATTTTGCCCAGTTTCTCAAGCGCGCACTTCCATAAACGACTCCTTAGGCAATGAAATATCTATCAATATGACACTTAGATAATCTTATAAAAGGTTACAGAATGGTACCTAATTAGCACTCTCGGTATTCGAGTGCTAAAAACCGCGTAGTATTGCAGTTGTCAAAAGAAGCAACGGCCGCGCAAGGGAAATCGGTAAGCCAACAATCCCCTTGCGTGGCAAAGAAAGAAGATGATAAGGATGTTGGCACGTAGGAACTTTTTCAATGACTTTATGAGCGATCCTTTCGATTTCGGATTCTTCGGAACCGAACCAGCGCCTAAGGCAAACGCATCTCTGATGAAGACCGATGTCAAAGAAACCGACAAAGCCTACGAACTCGATATCGATTTGCCTGGGTTCGACAAGGAAAACGTTCAAATCGAGCTAAACGATGGCTACCTCACTATCAACGCTTCTACCAATGAAGAGAAGGAAGACAAGGACGAAAACGGCACCTTCCTTCGCAAGGAACGCTTCGTTGGTTCATGCCGCCGCAGCTTCTACGTTGGCGACGATGTTTCGGAAGACGACATTTCCGCTAAGTTCGAAAACGGCATCTTGAGCATAAACGTACCCAAGAAGGAACTGCCCAAGCCCGAAGATCGCAAGCGCCTTATTTCCATCGATTAGCCCTAGCGCCTGTCATCCCCATCCAGGTAGCTCCAACATAGTCAGAATGATGCTCTGGCCTTTTAATTTCCCCCATTTCTTGGACACGAGAAATGGGGGCATTCTTTTAGCGCAACCCGATTCAGGCGGAATCGGAAGCGCCACAGACCTGGTGGTTTCCCGTATACTAAACAAAGTAGAAGGTGCTTTGCGTCGCATGGCTTCGCAAGCTAATCTCTATCGCGAAACCCATTCGAAGCACCGTTTCGTACGCAGCAAAGCGAGGGGCCGACATGTCGTACATCGAATTCAACAACGTTGTTAAGCGGTACGGGTCGGGCGCAGCAGAAATCAGGGCCCTTGATGGCGCGTCTTTTTCCGTTGAGAAAGGCGAGCTCGCCGTAATCCTTGGCGCGTCAGGTGCCGGTAAAACCACCGCTCTGAATATTTTGGGTGGCATGGACAGCGCCACCGACGGCAGCGTTCTCATCGACGGGCAGGATATCGCTCGCAGCAGCGAATCGCAACTGGTGGAATACCGCCGCGCCGCCGTAGGGTTCGTGTTCCAGTTCTACAACCTAGTTCCCAACCTTACGGCGCTTGAAAATGTTGAGCTTGCTTCACAGATCTGCCCCGATTCCCTCAATGCCGCCGAAACGCTCTGCCGCGTTGGGCTGGGAAAGCGCCTCAACAACTTCCCCGCCCAGCTTTCCGGCGGCGAGCAGCAGCGCGTTGCCATCGCCCGAGCACTCGCGAAAAACCCCAAGCTCCTCTTGTGCGACGAGCCCACAGGAGCTCTCGATTACCGCACCGGCAAACAGATTCTTCAGCTGCTGCAAGACACCTGCCGCTCTTCGCACATTACTGCGCTGGTTATCACCCACAACGCCGCCCTGGCCCCTATGGCCGACCGCGTTATCCGCATGAACAGCGGACGGGTAACCAGCATCGAAACAAACGCACACCCCACGCCAATTGCTGAAATTGAATGGTAGCCAATCATGGCACGAGCATTTTCTAAAGACACCTTTCGCACTATCGCCAACAGCAAGAAGCGCTTTATTTCCATCCTGGTCATTTGCGCATTGGGCGTAACCATGGTGTGCGGCCTGCGCGCATCCTGCGTTGACCTGCGCAATTCCGCCGATGCTTTCTTCAGCGAGCAAGGCCTCTACGACGTATGCGTGCAGTCAACCTTAGGGCTGACCACAGACGATGTTGCAGCCGTTTCTTCGCTAGAAGGAGTTGCCGTTGCAGAAGGAGCATGGGAAGAAGAGACCTATACGCCGCTCGGCCAAAAACGCGCAAGCGTAGGGGTAAAGGCCCTTTCAAGCGAGGGGTTCAACACACCCAAGGTTCTTGACGGCTCCCTACCCGCAAATGAGCACGAAGTTGCCGTGACTGAAAACTACCTAACCGACTCGGGTCTTTCGCTCGGCGATACCGTAACGCTTGAAGAAAACGACAACGAGGTATTCGAGCGAACCCAATACACCATCACCGCTAGCGTGATCGACCCAACCGAGCTCACCAACCCCAATGGATCCATCGCCATACGAGCCAGCGCATCGCCCGACTACTCGTTCTTCGTAACACCCGATGCCGTAACTGCCGATGTGTTCACCGCCATATACGTGAAAGCCAAGAACAGCACAGGAGCGAAAAGCTTTTCTTCTGAATATTCCTCGCTTCTCGACAATCTCACTACCCAAATTGAAGGGATCAAGAAACAGCGCGAGGAGGCGCGAACAGAGCAGATTCGTCAGGACGCGCTCGACGAAATCGCCGAAGCAGAAGCCGAGGTAAGTGAAGAACTTTCCGATGCACAGCGGAAAATCGACGACGCACAAAGCACGCTTGATTCAGGCAAACGGGAAATTGCCGCAAACAAGCGCACTTTGCGCAACAGTGAAAGCACCCTAGCTCAATCAGAAGCCGAGCTTCGACGACAGGAGAATCAGCTGGCAAGCGCCTCAAAGAAAATCGAGGATGGCTATGCTGCAATCTCAAATGGGCAAGCCCAGATCGACGAAGGCCGAGCCCAGGCAAATGCCGCTTGCGATGATGCAGCGACGCAAGTTAAAGCCGCTTTGGCTGCTGGCATGATAAGCCAAGAGGAAGCCTCGGCACAGCTTGCGGGCATCGAAGCGCAGCGCACTCAAACGCTTGCCCAGCTCGATGCCCAGGAAAAACAGCTTTCCGCCGCTAAGCAGGAGCTCGACGCCCAGGCAGCGCAGGTTTCAGCGGGGATGAGGGCAATCTCGCAGGGCCGGAAACAACTTTCCGCAGGCAAACAGCAGCTGAAATCGGGCAAACAGCAGCTTTCCACCGCCGAGACAGAGCTCACAGAAGGCCAGGCCGAGCTCGACGAACAGCGCGCGCAATTCGAAAGCAGCAAAGCTGAGGCCCGCGCAAAATTCGAAGACGCCCGGGCAGAAGTGGATAACATCGAGCAAGGGCGCTGGTACGTGCAAACACGCGAATCAAACGCAGGCTATGCCAGCGTCGAGTCGGATGCTTCTTCCATTGAGGCCATCGGGTTCGTGTTCCCCGTAGTGTTCATCGTAGTTGCCGTGCTCATCGCGCTTACCACCATCACCCGTTTGGTTGAAGAAGAACGAGGGCTTATCGGCACCTACAAATCACTGGGGTACCGCAACCGCGCCATCTTGGGCAAGTACCTAACGTACGCGCTTTTGGCGTGCCTCCTGGGTAGCGCCGTGGGCGAGTTCTGCGGATTCGTGCTTTTCCCCGCATTCCTGTTCTCCGTGTTCCAAATCATGTACCTCCTGCCCACGTACCTGCTTTCATTCGACACGCTCTATGGCGTGGGCAGTATGCTGTTCTTCATTGCGGGAATTGTTGGGGCTGCAGTATTCGCCTGCCGCGCCGAGCTTGCACAAACGCCTGCCACGCTCATGCGTCCAAAAGCGCCCCGTTCCGGCTCGCGCATCTTACTTGAGCGAATCCCCTTCATCTGGAAGCGTTTGGCATTCCTAGATAAGGTAACGGCACGCAACTTGCTTCGCTACAAGAAGCGCTTCTTCATGACGGTATTCGGAATCATGGGGTGCATGGCTTTGCTTATCTGCGGATTTGCCATCAAAGACTCCGTGCATGCCCTTTCCCCTATGCAATATGGCGACATTTATCGCTATGACGCCTTGGCCATCACCGGCCCCAACAACTTCAAAGAATGCGAAACACTGCTTGAGGGAAGCGAGGAAGTTTCCTCTATCCAGGAAGTTGCCGTCGATTCGATAACCCTCACCTCCAACGGCGACGACGAATCGTTGCAACTGTTCGTACTGCCCGATGGCGCCGATCTTTCTCCCTATGTTTCGCTTAAAAGCGATGAAGAGGCATTGCCTCTTTCCGAAAACGGCATGATTCTCACGCGAAACGCTGCCGACCTTTTAGGAGTAGGCGCAAACGACGAAATTACCGTAAAAACGAGCGCACTCGACGAAGCGACCGTGCCCATTGCCCACATTGCAGACAACTACTTGGGCAATGCCGCCTATCTTACGCAAAGCGCCTATGAGCAGCTGTTCGATGAAGAGGTTCAGCCCAACGGCTTCTACCTTGCACTTTCAGGCAGCGACACCGAAAAAGAGGCATTCGCCGACAGCTTGGCTGAACGCAACGAATTCCTTTCCGTTTCCAGTACTCAGCAGATGAACGAGGAATTCTCTAAGTCGTTCGACCTGATCAACACCATTGTGTACGTTATCGTCTTCTTGGCAGCGGCGTTGGCATTCGTGGTGCTGTTCACGCTTTCCACAACCAACATATCCGAACGCACGCGCGAACTGGCAACCATCAAGGTGCTGGGCTTCCGCAAACGCGAAGTTAACCACTACGTGAATAAAGAAACGGTGCTGCTAACCATTATCGGCGTAGTTTTAGGCATCCCCGCAGGATACGCATTCAGCCACATGCTCACCTATGTACTGAAAATGCCTTCCATTTACTTTGCAGTGACCATCGATCCAATCAGCTACGCCTACGCATGCGGCCTCACACTGCTGTTCGCCTTCATCGTGGCGCAGCTCTCCAACCGCACCCTGGCAAAGATCAACATGATCGAAGCACTGAAGAGCATCGAATAGGCACCCATGTTTGCGAGGTGTCAGTTCTCCTCATGGCCCATCGGCTCGATTTACGCCAGGGCGTTGATCTTTCGAGGGTTGCAAGGCTGCTTTGCCGAAGCGTCATTGACCAGGTTTTCATCAAGGGCTTACCCCCCCCGAAAGCTGCCAAAGCTGCTTTCTTGGGCTGCCCCTGGCAAAGTTTGCGCCATTTGTTCTTGCAGTTGTGTCGGTCGATTTCACAGTACAGATGCCGTATCAGACTTTCCTAGGCCGCCATTGGCCCAGTTCGCGCCAGGGCCTATCCTGTTCGAGATTTACCGGTCCTGTTTGGTGGGTTCTTGAGGCTCCCTGAGCTCAGGCTTGCGACGAGGGTTGAAATGATGGCTCAGAGCATCGCCCAACAGACGCAGCTTAACGATAGCGTATGCCGTAACCGCGCAGGCAATAAGGAAAATGGGGATGCGCACCAGATTGTCGGCCCAGGTAATGATTACGCCACAGGCAGCAAGGAGCGCCGTCCAAGCCCACATGATAAGCACGGTTGCGCGCTGACTGAATCCTGCACGCATCAGGCGATGGTGGATGTGCCCCTTGTCTGCTTCGTCGATAGGACGATGCTCGCGCTTTCGACGCACAATGGCGAAAAACGTATCGAGGATTGGAACACCAGCCGCCAGAATAGGCACCAACAGCGAAACGAACAAGGCTGACCGCGCTACAGCAAACAGGGAAATGACGCCCAGCGAAAAACCCAGAAGCAGTGCGCCTGAATCACCCATAAAGATAGATGCGGGGAAGAAATTGGACTTCAGGAAACCTGCGCACACGCCAACAAGAATGACACTGAACAGCGCCGCATCGAAACGTCCGGTAAGCACCGCGAACAGCAAGATGGTTATCGCGGAAATACCCGTAATACCTGCCGCCAAGCCATCGAGGCCGTCAATCAAGTTGATAACGTTGGCAAAAGCCACCAGATAAAACACCGTTAGAGGGTAAGCGACCCAGCCAAATTCAATGTACCCTTCGCCAAAAGGATTATGGATACTGGAGAATAGCAGGCCAGAACCGGCAACCACACAAGCAGCAACTATCTGTCCCAGCATCTTTGCTTTGGGGTTTAGATCGACCACATCGTCAACGGCGCCCACGAGAAATATCAAAACCGTGCCCAGCAAAACGCCCCAATAGTTGACCTCAATGCCGTTGTAGTCGATGAAGGGGTCAACCCATCCGAAGGCATAGACACCAAAACCAGCAACGGCAAGCGCCGCCAAAATGCCGCCGAAAATAGCCACACCGCCCATACGCGGAATGGGAAGCATGTTTACACGGCGAGCACTGGGGTAATCTATGGCATCGAGCTTGATAGCAAGCTTGCGGGCAAGAGGGGTCAAGGCAATGGTAACCACTGCGGCAACGGCAAAGAGAACGCCGTATTCAAGCCAGTCCATGCGCCCCCTCTTTCTCGAACTTATTGGATAGCGCGGCAGAACGCGCTCACGCCAAATGATGATTATATACCGAAGAGACGCTTCTCCCGACTACAGCTAACTAATGGCATCGCAAGCGCAAAGAGGGGGAGGCCGTCATCTACGTCGGCGCAGAAAAACAACCGCCGGATTTTATCGGTTTTTCGCATGGTCCCGACTTGTGCAAGCGCGGCCCCTCCGCTTCGGGAATCGCAACCGCGAAGAAGCCCACAGACCACCCCGCGCCCATACCGAAGAACCTTGCAGTTCCCCTCCGCCAACAGCTTACTTTTGCAGCCTTTGTGGAGAGCAGCCACCAAAACGTGGAAGTCCCTTGTACTCCCCGTCAGGCAACACATGCAGCACTACTGCATTGTGTAGAATGAGCGAGTTGAAACCCGTAGATTCAGGAGAAGGTGTTCGTGTCACACAGTCCCGCGATAAGCGTCATTATTCCTGTCTACAACGTAGAATCTTGGCTGCGTCGTGCCGTTGGCTCGCTGCAGAATCAAACATGCACCAGCTACGAGATTCTGCTGGTAGACGATGGAAGCACCGATGGCAGTGGCGCTCTGTGCAACAAACTTGCCGATGACGATGTGCGCATCCGTGTAATCCATCAGGAAAACCAGGGAGCCGCCGCTGCACGCAACGCCGCTATCGAAATCGCTCGTGGCGATTACCTGTACTTCATGGACGGCGACGACTGGTGCGATCGCACCATGCTGAAGGACATGTACCGCGTTGCTTCCGAGCACAACCTCGACCTTCTTATTACCGGTTTTACCATCGACACGTACTACGACGACGAAGGCAAGTACTATCGTGAGCTGCGCAATGCACCCGATCGCATCTTCAAATCGCAAGAAGAATTCCGCGCAAACGCCTGCCAGCTTTTCGATGCCCAACTTCTGTATGCGCCGTGGAACAAGCTGTATCGTCGCAGCTACATCAAGGAAAAGGACATCCGATTCCCTGGCACGTTCTGGGACGACCTGCCATTCAACCTCGATGTCATGCGAGAGGTTGAACGCGTGGGGTGCATCGACGGTCACTACTACCACTTCCTGCGCGCTCGCGCCGAAAGCGAAAACACCAAGTACCGTCCCGACATGTACGACAAACGTGAAGAAGAACATCGCTGGATGAACGAGCTATACGCGTATTGGAACTTGGATTCCCCCGAAATCGAGGAGTTCTTAGCCCGTCGCTACGCAGAACGGCTAGTTGGCTGCATCGAAAACGTAACTAACCGCAACTGCACGCTTTCGAAGGAAGAGAAGCGCGCCGCCATCAAGCAGATGATATCCACTCCTCACGCACGCGAAGCGCTGAAGAAGGCGCGACCCCGCACCAAGATGATGTACCTGGTGTTGGCTCCCTTGCGTATGGGCAACATCACGCTCACCATGACGGAAAGCGAATTCATAAGCTGGGTGCGCCAAAACAGCACCAGCCTTTTCGCACGCCTAAAAGCAAACCGCTAATCAAGAGCTCGCAGATGCGAGCTCTTTCTTTCCTTGCGCCCAAGGGATTACGACAAAAGCACATCAGCCAAGAACAATTCGCGAAGCCCGGAAAACTCACTGCAATCAGCTGCTTTTTGTTAGGTTCGGAATGCGCGCCGCATGGCGGTGTCGGGCTGGGGTCTGGAGCCGCGAAAGCCACTCTGAACGCCATTCCTGTTAGATGCTCAAAGAGCATCTTCATTCAGCTTGAAGCAATGAAGCGCATGAAAAAGGAGGCCCGTAGCCTCCTTTTGAACAGCGGAATGGGTGGCTTGAGGCGCTCCAGACCCCAGCCCGACACCGCCATGCGGCGCGCATTCCGAACACTTACTTAATTAAAAGCACGCAGCCAATTACGGTAAGCAGGACGTAGGTGAACTTCACGAACTGCTCTTGGCTGATGCGCTTCTGGATAAGACCGCCCAGCCAGGTGGAAAGAATAAGCAAGGGGATGCACACTGCCAACGTAAGCAAGCCATCACCACCAAGGGAGCCGCCCTGAATGCCATAAAGGGCATAGGCGCCGTTTAGGAACACCCAGGTCATAGTGGTGGTTGCCCGAAATGCTTCCTTATCCCGAATCTTCTGCAAAGCGTAAATAGCCAGGAAAGAGCCGCCAGAAACAAACATGCCCTGAATAAGACCAGCTATGGCAAGAATGCAGTACAGAAGCCAATCGGGTAAAAGCTTATTGTTCTTGTTAAAGAACAAGCCGCGGATAGCAATAACCAAAACCGCAACGCCGTATACCTTAGAAAGGATACTCAGCGGGGCAATGGTGTTGATCCACGCGCCAATGGCCATGAAAATCGCCATGATCACGCACATCTTCGCAAGTTCTTTCCACACCACATGCTTGATACCTGTGAAAGCGATAAGCACGCTGGCAAGAAATCCGGTGCAGTTCAACACCACGATGGACTCTTCGTGGCCAATGGTGGCCATGCCCACTGGCATTGCGAAGATATTGCCCGCGAAGCCGGTAATACCATTAATTAGATAGGCGAAGAAAAACGTGCCCCAGAATAGGTATTTTTCCATGAACTTCCCCTTTAACGCGCCTCCCCCAGGCGCATTTCATCCGCGAATATGGAAGCCACTTTACTCTTGTGGAGTGAATAGTGCAAAACCGACAGGGAAACGCCCTGCAGGTTTTATTGGCAATTAAAGGCAACGTCGGCCTCGTTGCCCAGAGCGGGCTTCATTGGGCTTCCCAACAATGCAGGATCCGCCAGACTCTACGTAATGCAGGCTCTGTGAAGTTTCGATATCGGCACAAATCGCGCTAAGTGCCGACCACGCAGTTTTCGCGTCCGATGTAGATTAAACGGGTTTTGCATCCAGAATGATGCCGCGTCAACGTCGTGCCCCAATGAGGGCAACGCAAAGCTCTTGCGCCCGCCTCGTCGATTGACGGCGTCCCACAAGCACAGCACTTACCTTCGCCGTTTTCACCGCATCGCCCGATTACGCTACACTTAAACGGATTTACGCGGTGCGCTAAAACCACCACGCAAATCAAAAACTAATTTATCTCTTGCGGTTACCACAAGCCATCAGTCAAATAGGCAGGCACATTTGCGCAGCCGCAACAAAACACTCGGAACCAAACACGATAAGTAGGCATATATGAATATCGAAGAACTCAATACCGCTCTTGCTCAAATCTTTGCCAGCGACGACCTGCTAAAAAATGAGCCCATGAGCAAACACACCACGTTCCGCTGCGGCGGTCCTGCCCGGTTCTTCGTACGAGCAAGCAATGCCGCAGACATTACCGCGGCAATCAGCGCCGCCGAAAAGGCAGATGCCCCCTGGTGGATCGTAGGCTGCGGAAGCGATTTGCTCGTTTCCGATGCAGGCTTGCCTGGTGTGGTTATCGAAATCGGCGAGCGCATGGCCCACATTTCCATCGACGGATCCATTGTTCATGCTCAAGCTGGAGCAACCAATGAAGCTGTTGCGCAAGCGGCGCTCGAAGCGGAGCTTACAGGTTACGAGTTTGCCAGCGGAATCCCAGGTTCTGTTGGTGGAGCGGCAATCATGAACGCAGGCGCCTACGATGGCGAGTTCAAAGATGTTGCGGTTAGCGTTTCCTGCCTCTTCCCCGACGGCACGGTTCGCGAAATCCCTGTAGAAGAAGCCGATTGGAGTTATCGCCACAGCATGATGAGCGATAAGGGGCTTGTTGTGCTGGGGGCAACCCTTCAACTTGCGGCAGGAGACAAGGATGAGATTCGCGCCAAGATGGACGACTTGTCCCAACGCCGCTCTTCCAAGCAGCCTCTCGAAATGGCAAGCGCAGGCAGCACGTTCAAGCGCCCAGAAGGCTATTTTGCAGGCAAGCTCATTCAGGATTCAGGCATGCAAGGCCATTCAGTTGGGGATGCCCAGGTTTCCACCAAGCATGCTGGTTTCGTAGTGAATACCGGCAACGCAAGTGCAGCCGATGTCCTGCAGGTTATCCGCGACGTGCAAGCGGCAGTAGCGGACCAGTTCGGCGTTACGCTTGAAACCGAAGTGCGTATGTGGGGATTTGACCCCACCAATAACTAGCGCGGCGTCTTGCTGATTTAGTGCGCTTCATGTAGATCAATAGTCATAGCGTACGCAAGATAGAACGCCACAGCCGTCATCGCCGCAAAGACCGCTGCCCACGCCCACGCCGCTTCAGCGACGGAAAATACTACGATGCCTGAGGATAAAGCGCCCGCAACAAACGTCATAGCCCGAGCGGCTTTACGCATGGGAACATACTTCAGGCCTTCGGCCTGTGCCTTGCTTGCGTTCTTCGCGTTTTTAGCCATAACCGCACCTCCGATGAATTATAGAGGGTGCCCCATTCGCTAATAGAATGGAGCACCCTCGTTTGTTTTCGCATTCATAGTAACTGCGAAGTATTTCCGTTGCGCAACGGTCTTGTTGCCATGTTGGGTCGTTTCCGAATCGTCCCCTTCGAAAACGAAGGCCTCTCAGGTCACAAGCATCTTTTTGCTGCTGCAGCCAATCCAAAACAAAGCGATCTTATGGACGAGGCCGATTCGGACCGAAAACGCCCTTGCAAATAGAGACGATCGGGTCGAAACCTTAAAAGACGAGGCCGGACCAGACCGAAACGTCCACAGATGAAGCTGATTCTGACCGAAAAGACTCCCCGTCAACAAGACCGGGCTCAGACTGCAGAGCCTTTTACAGGTGAGGTTGATCGAAGCTCGGCTTCATGCTGCCATCCTCCGGACGATTGAACAGCGTTTCTTCACCACAATCTTTGCATGTGCCCACCAGAACCTTGCGAGGCATGAATGTCAGCACGACGTAAGCGATGGCAAACGCGATAGAGAAATATGGCATTACAAATGCGATGCCGATAATAACGATCGCCGTGATTACATGCACATACCATTTGCTGGGAACGCGGCGCTTTTCAGCCGTGTACTCAAAATGGGTGCCGCCGCAATACGGGCAGATAATCACCGTTTCGTCGTTCTTTCTTTTATTGGGATTGGTTTTCTGGTTCTTTTTCTTGGAGCTCATCCAGCATCCCTCCGTACAAATTCATCCAGCATGATTGCCATGCCGAATGCCCTCTCTCTACACGCACGCCATTTCCCCTTTGTTGCTTCACCCTAAGCGCAAATCGCAGCCCCGCCATCAAAGGCAAAGCTCAACGATCTCTACTCACTTTGCCACGAGCACGCACTGCTTCGAATACATGCTTCGCTTTAACGCAGGGCAAGCCTAAAAGGCGCGCGTTTTATACGATGAGCATAAGAATACCACCTGCACCACTGGGCATCTGCACGGCATCGCCATCCGTTACCTATCTATATTCGTAAGAAATGAATCCATAGAAATTGAATGGGATAGACGAATAGATTCCCAATAGATCGAGAAATAATTCACCTCTTCCTCGTATCATAGCTAAAGGCTATCGATTCCTATTCGAAAATGAATATTACCCATTCGCATCGAACATGTTCGGTTTTTTACCGAGGAGTAGCATACACAAACGTTTGCGCGCCCGCGCAACAGAACTCTACGAATCCAAGGCGTCATGAGTGGGCCCGAGGGAGGCTCCTTGCAGGGGATACCGTCTTCGTTTCAAACGAGCAGCATGTCCAAAGAATGTAAGGAGAACGAATTGTCTGCAGCAGCAGAAAAGGTAAAGCACTACGGCTTCGCGCTGGCAACGGTGTACATGTGCTATTTCACCTACGGCATCCAGGCCCTGATCTTGAGCCAGAACAAAGTCAACTTCTACACCCAATGGGGTATCACCGACCCCACCGCAGGTTCCGCTGCGGTTTCGATGGCAATTGCCGCCATGGGATTCGGCAAACTGCTAAGCGTATGGATTGGCGGCGAGCTCTCCGACCGCGTCGGACGTAAGAAGTTCGCCGTCGCAGGCGCTGTTGCCTACATCATCTGCTTCACCATGATGCTGCTGGCAACCGACGCAACCGCTTGTTACATCGCCGCCTTCTTGTCTGGCGTTGCAACATCCGGCTTCTGGGACGCAGCCCTCTACCCCGCCGCACAGGAAGCAGAGCCCAAATACGCTGCCTCTGGCGTTATCGGCATCAAGGCTGCCGTTTCCGTTATGGGCGTTATCTACCCCATCTTCGTTGCAGCATTCAGTGCACCTCATATTTGGCACGTTAACATCTATCTGCCTATCGTGCTTTCCGTTGTATGCCTGATCATGACCATCGTCACGCCCTTCCGCTACGATGACGAACGTGCCACCAAAACCGATGGCAACAACGGCATAGACGAAGCTCAGGCTGAAATTCAGGCGGCAAAAGACGCCATGCTCAAGAAGCCAGGCGTGCTGGTTCAGGTATTCACCCTGGTCATGGCCTTCATCTGCATGTTTATCATGTACGGCGCACAGCAGTACACCAAGGCATTCGGCATGGCCAACCTTGGCCTCGACGAAATGGGCGGCGCCGCTCTTGCCTCCATTTACACCGTGGGTTCTATTACCGCCGTGTTCTTCTGGGCAGTAGTAATGGGCAAACTTCGTTGGAACCCGCTGAAGGTTCTGTTGATCGACTTCGCTTTCTCCGCTCTGGCCCTGGCTTTGGTATTGGTTGTTCCCAATGTCGCCATCGTATACGTTGCCATCGCGCTGCTCGGCTTCTTCGCTGCTGGTGGCGCTTTGCAGACGGGCTTGGTTGTTCGCCAGAACTACTGCCCCGGCCCTAAGGGTCGCAACACCGGAATGTACATGACCTTCATGGGTGTTGGCGCAACCTTCCTTCCCTTCATCGTTGGCGCGATGACTACTGCCATGGGAGAAACCGGCGCACTGTACACCATGATGGGCCTGCTGCTCGCAGCGGCTATTGTTGGCCTGTTATTCTGCACCTACCTGGCAATTCAGTCGAAGCCCCTGTTCGGTTACGGCATCAACCACAAGATGGATTAGGACAAACGCTACAAGCAAGAACTTACTCTAGGGGCTCGGCACTGTTGCCGAGCCCCTTTCTTTTTACTTGTTGATTGTTCCAAGAGCAGAGACGCAATCAGGATTCCGGCAGGCAATCAAGCAGCGTCTTTATTCGCTACGCCGTTTCACGCGCTTCGCCTCGTTGTTTTGCGCGCAGTTCATGAGCGGCCCAGGTTATGCGGAGGGTGTTCATGGCGTTATCGAGCGTGCTCGTGCATTCGGCACCGGGCACGCCGCGCAGAACATCGACGATGTCCTGAATCTGGCCATTTCCCGGATAGCTCTCCACAGGCGGACACAGCTCTTCTTGCACCAGTTCCGCTTCCTTGCGAACGCCGCCCATCACGCCTTCGTGCGCTACCGCATCGCCATCGGCAAGCGTCTCGATGCGGATCGGCGCAGCGTTGTCATAGTAAGAAAACTCGACGCTTCCCTTGTCTCCATAAATAAGGAATCGGTCGATGGCCTTATACGTGGCATAGCACCAAATCCCCGAAACCATAACGCGGTTTTCGGTCTCGCCCGAAAGGGCAACCGTGTCTTCGCCTGGGTAGAACCCCGTGCGGTTGTCTACCTTCAGGTTGAAATCAGTGATGGTTCCCGCAAGAAACGCAATAAGGTCGAGCATATGCGCATCGCCCTCGAAGAAATGGCTGCCCCCGGAAACCTCAGGGCGAACACGCCAAGGCTTTTCCGCCTCGGGAAGCATCTCTTCGGCGGTTTGGCGCTGAGTGCGAATAACCTGAACGCCGCGAACAGTGCCGATCTTGCCCGCATCAAGCACCTGCTTAAGCTCGCGGTAACGTGGCATTCCGCGACGATAATGAGCCACAAAGCAACGCTTCCCCGCCCTCTCGAACGCGGCCTTTATCTCTTGCGCCTCGCCCCATGAAAGCGCAATAGGCTTTTCGAGATAGCAGTCCTTGCCCGCCTCGGCAACGGCAATAGCATGCTCTTTGTGGCAGTTTGGCGTTGTGGCAACGTAGACAATGTCGATATCGGGACAGTTCAGAAGCTCATTCAGCGAATCAAATGCTCGCCCATGACCGTGGCGCTCGCACCAGTCAACCGCTTTCTGCTTCGTCCGATTCCAGATACCAACTAGCTCCGATCCGTCGGCCAAATATAGGCCAGGGCCATTTTTCGTTTCCACAACGTCACCGCAACCGATGACGCCCCACCTAATTACCTCTTTCTGAGCCATGATGCCTCCCTCTCATGCGCACCTAAAACCCCACATGCGATCAGCCCCACAACGTTGGAGCCAACCAAAAAGGGGCGCATTCCATTACACAAACTGTATCATCGTCGCAAGCAAAGCGCGTAGCAAAATGGATGCGAACGGACACACCGCTTCGCGCTGAACCAGCCCTTTGTATGATCTGCCCCGCTGCGGCACCCCCCCCTTCCGGGAGCCGCCCCGCTGCGACGATCCGTCTTTTGCAGGATCCGCCCCCCGCTGCGACGATCCGTCTTTTGCAGGATTTGCCCCGCTGCAGCGATCCACCTACCGCAAAAACAAAAATCAGAGCGTTTTTGCAACTTTTTTGCGATTAGGGGCTCCCCTCCGCCTCTGCAAAGCGAAAAATAGCCACTTTGCAGCAGACCACCTGCGCTTTTACGATCCAGTCTGCGGTTGGAGGGATCCGTAGCAATCCCTAATCGCAAAAAAGTTGCAGCACGGGCCAATTTTCTGTTTCTGGGCCCTCAAGGACAGCTTCGAGGCGGTGCCATTGTGGGAATCGGCCCGGTTCGGAGCCATAGGGTAAGCCCATTGCGGCGCTGCGGAAGTGGCTGAGATACGGCAGGGGGGGGTGACAACATGCAGCGTCATAGCGCTATGGGGCACGAGTGCAGACGCGGCACCGCGGATAGCACGATGTCGGCACCCTGGATCGGCGCTGCCGCGGGCGCAGCGTCATAGCGCTATGGGGCACGGGTGCGGCACGTGAGGGGGGGGTGCGGCACGGGCGCAGAAAAGCTCGAGAAGTGAAGAAGCGGCAGAGCATGCAGTCTGGACACGAAGCGCGTTCGCTCCGACAATTGGTCTAATATCCAATCTATTGCGTTTTCATTCGCGCTATTATCGAAACGAAACGGTTTTGCTTTAGGGCTTAGGAGCTTCACCTTTTGGCTTGTTCGCCTTCGGCGTTACTTGCCACATGACCTGTTCTCTCTTAGCACTACATGAGATATGACTTGTTCGTTTTTGGCTTTATCTACCTTTTGAGGGTGCACGCTTTGAGGTTATCCGACTTTCGGCTAACGGCTGAACCGGCAATACGCATATTTCGAGGAGGCACCGTGGCCAACCCCCAGCCGAACATATGGCATGCCCCCATGCCACTCATCTGCTCATCTTTCGAGCCAGGGCACCTCGATGACGTTATCGAGGCAATGCCCGACAGCGACTACCGAACCATCGCGTTGGCAGAAGCTGCCTATTTTCGCGGCAAGGCCGACGAAGCATGCCGCCTTGCAGAGCCCTTCCTTACCTCGGACGTCTTGGCATTGCACATCTCGTCATGCTTCATCTGCGGGTTCGCAAACCTATCGCTCGACCACGCCCACGCCGCTCGCGCCTGCCTGCTTAACCTGGCGTCATCAGAAGAGCACCTCAACGATGAATACGGCGACCGAGAACGTGCCGCCTATTTACTATTCACGGCGTCATCGAGCGTCCTACTGCACCTGAAGCCACCTGTAACAGCAGATGATTTTTACAAAGTTGCCGCCCTGCTGCCCGAAGGCCTCCGCCTATTCGCGACCTACGCCATGGCTCACCAGGCATATCTCACCGGCGATTACGGCCGCTGCATAGGAATGGCAGAAAACGCCCTGGGGATGAAGCAGGCGCGCTACCCCATCTCTGAAATGTTCCTTCATCTTGTGGCGGCAATGGGTTGGATGAGCAAACGACAACCCGAAAAGGCAGAATGCCACTTTATGGAAGCTTGGAGCATAGCCCAAGCAGACGACCTGATCGAAACAATCGGGGAACACCACGGTCTTCTTCAGGGTCTGCCTGAAGCGTGCCTCAAAAAAGATTACTCGCACGAATTTGCACGGGTAATCGAAATCACCTACCGATTCAGCCGCGGATGGCGGCATGTTCATAACCCCGCAGCACACAAAACCGTTGCCGACAGTCTTACCACAACGGAATTCGCCATTTCGATGCTGGCATGCCGCGGTTGGTCCAACACTGAAATCGCAGATCATATGGGGATTTCACGCGGTACGGTGAAAAACAGGCTTTCAACAACGTATGCGAAGCTGGGAATAACCAGCCGCTCGGGGCTGAAAGAATTCATGCTGAAATAGTGTGGCTGGCACCGCACTGGCACCAGCCACATTGAACAAATCATCCAAGCGAAACGCGCGCTCCGCCCAAATCGCAGCCCTTATTCTCGTCTGCGGCGAGCAATGAACCCGGTCAACAGAGCGGCCAAGCTCGCGAATGCCGCAGCCACGCCAGCGAAAGCTGTGGCAGCAAGCCCTACAGGCGATGCGTCTCCCGTCGCGGGGAGGCTCTTCTTCGCCTCCCCGGGCTCGGCCTTGGCGCCCGTCACGAGCGTTTGCTGCTTGGCTGGCTTCACCACGGGCTTGGCTTCCTCAGGGCTGGCCTCGGGCTTGGTCTCCTCGGAAGGTGCAATGACCGTGCTCTTGGCAACAGCTTCGTTATAGGGGGAGTCGACTACGGCATCGCCCGTGCCGATGGTTTGACCTGCCTCGTAGGAGATGCCGCGGCTGTACTCTTCCTCGTAGCGATAGTCAATGATCTTGCCGCCTGCAGGCGTCTGGATGATGGCGCCTTCGATCTCGATAGTGCCGATCGCCTTGCCGTCCGCGCTTATGGCAAGGGCGAAGATTGCCGCCGTGTCTCCCTCAGCCGTGACCTTGCTGCGAACGATCGAGATGGTCGCGGGCGTGATGCCCTCGTAGGTCTGGGCGAAGATGCCCAGGTTCATGCCCCTATGCTCGGGGATGACCTCGCCGCTTTGGTCGTTGCTGTAGTGATCGGGGCCGTCGCTACCGGACTCGACATAGCGGGCTATAGCCTTGACAACGGAGTCGCTGATGTAGATATGGCCACCCGCGATGTTAGACTGGTGGTTTCTGGTAGAGATCGCAGCTGAGAACTCTCCTTCTGCGAACGCGTCCACGATGGAACCATTTTTGATGACGATGTCGTCCCCGTCGGTGAAGAGTGCGATAGCTTGGCCGCCGCCCCCGCTTGTACGGACCGTCACGGTCGCGTGGTCGAGCGCAATGCCCTTGTAGCCATAGACGCCATATTCAACACCGCTTGCGTTAAGGGAGGCGTCCGCGACCGTGAGACTGCCATCGGTGTCGACGGCAAGAGTTTCCCTGGAGCTCGCCTCGACCTGGCTGCCGCCCGAGATGTTAATGCCGTCGTCAGCCCAAATCGCCGCTTCTCCTATAGAGCTTGCTTCTACCTTGCCGCCACCTTTGATGATCAGGTCACTGCCCGCGGCGATGCCGTAACCTTCGCCTCCTTTAGCGATCACTGTGCCAGAGGAATCGATAGTGGTCTTGCCCTTGGATTGGATGCCTTCGGTACCGCCCGTTGCATTCACGGTGCCCGAGCCCGTGATAGAGAGATTGCCCTTTGCCTCAATTCCGTCGGAAGCAGTGCTTGTGGTGTTCACAGTGCCTGGGCCGGAAATGAAGAGGTCGCCTGTGGATTTAATTGCATCGGCCTCGGCTGTCACATTGAGCTCATCCGTGCTATTCGAGCTCGTTATGTTCAACTCTGCTTTCTGGCTAGTGCCGTCCTGCGCCTTGATGGCGGCTCCAGTGTAATCAGGCTCGGTTTTCACGGTGTTCTTGCCCTCATAGGCAATGTTGAGCTTGCCGGCGGCCTTGATCTCGCCGCCGTTGTAGCCGTTGAGCTTCATGTCGTCAGCGCCGTCCCAGCTCCAGGTGCCGGCGTCGTCGCCCGCCGCGGTGCCGGCGTTGTACTGGTTGCCGCCTACATCGACCCACTCGGCGGCGATCGCGGCGCTGGGCACCATCAACGACCCCGCGGTTGCCACGGCGGCAACCCCGGCGACGACGCCCCACGTCACCTTGCGCCAGCCGCCCTGCGCGGTTACCACGCCGAAGCGCGCAGACGCCTTGGCGAAGCCGCCTTCGGTGCAGCTGCCTGTTCTGTGCATGTTGTCCCTGGCATTCATGACCGCTCCCCTCGTTCATGTGTTCATCAGATAGAAAAATCGTATCGGGCGGGCACGGGAGGCGGTAGTGCCATACGGACGGGAAAATGGCCAAACTGCAGGCCAGGCGCCTCACCGCATAAAAAAACGCCGCCGCCCCGGGCAAGGGAGCGACGACGCAAATCAGTGAAACAGGCGGGCAAGGCAGCAAGGCCGAAAACTGCAGCCCTTCTATTCTTCAGAGAGGAAATCGAAGGCATACTGCGCTGCAGCAAGCGAGCCACCCACCAGAACGCTTTCGTCGACATTGTAGAAACAACTGTGCTGCGGATACGTTGCGCCCACTTCCGGATTACGGGCACCAATAAACACGAGCACGCCGGGAACCTTTGCCAGGTACTCGGTGAAGTCTTCACCCGAAAGCGTACCCTCGTAATGGCAAAGCGCCTCTTCGCCAAGAACCTTTGCAATGGCGTTTTGCGCACGTGCGGCGCAAGCCTCGTCGTTCACCAGGCACGAATTGCCGTACGTCCACTCGAATTTCGCGGTTGCGCCATACGAAAGCGCCACTTCTTCAACCACGTGGGCCATGCGCTCCTTGATGTAATCGCGCACTTCGGGCGTGAACGAGCGAACCGTACCCGTCAGGTACGCTGTGCCCGCCATGATGTTTCGCGCAACACCGCCATGGAATTCGCCAATCGTGATAACCGCAGGATCGAACGGGGAAACGTCGCGGCTGACGATAACCTGCAACGCATCGATAACCGCAGCGCCCACAACGATGGCATCGACGCCCTTGTGGGGCATGGCGCCATGCGCGCTAGCGCCCGCGACATCAATGCGGAACCAGTCACAATTCGCCATGCGCGGCCCCGCTTCGGCGGAAATGGTACCCGCTTCCACTTCGCTCCAAATATGAGCAGCATAAATGGTATCCACCCCATCGAGCGCACCTTCAGCAATCATCTTGCGCGAACCGACCGATATCTCTTCCGCCGGCTGGAACAAGACACGCACCTCGCCATGCAGTTGGCCTCGAATGCCCAGAAGCAGGTGAACAGCGCCGAGCATCATTGCCATGTGACAGTCGTGGCCACAGGCATGCATAACCCCTTCGTTCCGCGACGCGAAGGGTAGCTTCGTCTGCTCCAAAACGGGCAACGCATCCATATCGGTTCGAAGCGCAATGCGACGGCGCGGCTTGCCCTCTTCGTCATACGCATCGGGCGCAGTACCTTTGATGGTGGCAATGAGCCCCGTTCCCCCCGCTCGCACATATTCGATACCAAGCTTATCGAGTTCTTCGGCAATCGTGCGTGAAGTGGAGACCTCACGAGCGCTCAATTCGGGATACGCATGGAAGTGGCGCCGACGCTCGATAACGTAAGGCTCGAGCTCTCGCGCGTGGGCTTTCAACTTCTCGGTTACGTTTGCCGATTCGGTGGCATTTGGGTTGTTGCAGGTCATAATGGCCGCCTTTCGATTCTCCCCATCAGACTACCACGACTGGCACCTATGGCAGCATCGAAACAGTACGCGCAACACTCCGCGTAACACGAGCCGGCGCAATCGGCACCCAGACGAGCGCAGCCAACACCTGCTGCAACGTATGCAGCTTTAGAAAAAACGATGAACACAAGCATACTTCTTAATTTTCGTTTACAATTCTGAACGTATTGTCGTTTAGCGGTCGAACTAACCCCATGAACGGGCGTTTACCGCACGGTCGAAAGGCGCATCATCCCTATGATGAAGCGAACCAAGATCATCTGTACCCTGGGTCCCGCCGTGGACTCTGAGTCAGCATTGAAAAATCTTGTGCTAGCAGGCATGGACGTTGCCCGCTGCAACTTCTCACATGGCTCCCGCGCCGAGCATAAAGCGCGCATGGACCGCCTGAAAAAGGTTCGTCGCGAACTGGACGCACCCTGCGCCCTCATGCTCGATACGAAAGGGCCCTCTATCCGCACCGGCAAGCTTGAGGGCAACGAGCCCGTGCTGCTCCGCGCGGGCGACAACTTCTTCCTCACCGAAGATGACATCGCCGGCACTTCCCGCCGCGTGCATCAAACGTTCAAAGGGCTCTATAAGTATGTTGAGCCCGGCACCATCATCCTTATCGACGACGGCCTGATCGAACTCGCCGTCGATCGCATCCTGGGGTCCGATATCCAATGTACCGTTCAGAACTCCGGCATGCTCGGCGAATGCAAGCAGCTGAACCTGCCTGGCACCAACGTTCCGCTGCCCGTTATGACCGAACAGGATAAGGAAGACCTCCTGTTCGGCATTCAGCAGGGCGTCGATTTCGTAGCAGCATCATTCGTAAGCTGTGGCGAAGACGTGCGTGCCATTCGCGCTTTCCTCGCAGAAAACGGCGGCGAAAGCATTCGAATCGTAGCGAAAATCGAAAACGCGCATGCAGTAGATCACATCGAAGAAATCATCGAAGTCTCCGATGCCGTGATGGTTGCCCGCGGCGACTTGGGCGTAGAGGTTCCCTCTAACCAGGTTCCGCACTTGCAGAAGAAGATCATCAAAGCCTGCAACCGCGCCTACCGTCCGGTTATCACCGCCACGCAGATGCTCGATTCCATGATCCGCAACCCCCGCCCAACGCGCGCAGAGGTTGCCGACGTGGCAAACGCCATCTACGACGGAACCGATGCCGTTACCCTTTCCGGTGAAACCGCCATCGGTATGTATCCAGTTCCCGCAGTACAAACCATGGCACGCATTGCCGAGGCAAGCGAATCGCATATCTACGACGAAGGCTCCATCCCCAACCGCAACGCAGAGCAGAAGAGCATTTCCGCTGTTGTAGGCTTGGCTGCCGTAACCGCCGCAGAAAACGTGGGCGCTTGCTGCATCGTTACCCCTACGATGACCGGCCGCACGGCCCGTATCGTTTCCAATTACCGTCCGAAGATGCCCATCTATGCGGTAACCACTTCGGAAGAATACCGACGCTCTTTGCAGCTGAACTGGGGCGTTACGCCGCTTTTGGGCAAAGTTGTTGGTGACGCCTCGTACGTTCTTGAGCAAGCTCGCAGCGTCGTTGTGAAAAAGAACTTCGTGAACAAAGGTGATATCTGCGTGTTCACTTTGGGAGACCGCACCACTTCTCCCCGCATCAGCCAAACGGGCGACGCTGTAAGCTTCGACCCAACTGCGCCTTCGCCGCGCCCCACCAACGTAATGCAGATCGTGCAAATCGGCGTTGAAGCAGAGGGGGATAACTAATGGAAATCAAAACCAACTGCTATGCCGCCGTCGATATCGGCGCCTCTTCCGGCCGCGTGGTAATCGGCGAGGTTACTCCGCGGGGAACCATCGAGCTTACCGAGATCCATCGCTTCGATAACATCCAGAAACGCTCCGGCGGTCACGACTGCTGGGACGTGGATATGCTGTTCCGCGAAACCGTTGCTGGCTTGGCAAAATGCAAAGAAGCAGGCTATGCGCCTAAAACCGTGGGTATCGACACCTGGGCGGTCGACTTCGTGCTGCTCGATGCCAAAGACAACATGCTCGGTGATGCGGTAGCCTACCGCGATGAGCGCACCAGCGGCATGTACGCCGTGGCAGATGCTATCGTTTCGCCTGATGAGGTGTATCGCCGCACGGGTATTCAGCGCCAGCCGTTCAATACCATCTATCAGCTACTGGCGCTCCAGCGTGAGCACCCCGAGCAGATTGAAAACGCTGAAACGTTTTTGATGATCCCCGACTACCTGGCCTACCTGCTAACCGGCACCAAGGCCAACGAATACACCAACGCTTCCACCACATGCCTGATGAACGCACGCACCCAGCAGTGGGATGAAACCATCCTGGAGGCATTCGACATTCCGCGCAGCATGTTCTGCGATGTGGTTATGCCTGGCACCGATTTGGGTGCCGTCACCGCTGAAATCGAAGGAGCAATCGGCTACCCCACGCATATCATCGCGCCTGCCACGCATGACACGGGCAGCGCTTACCTGGCTGTTCCCGCGCGCGATGCCGATGCGGTGTTCCTTTCTTCGGGCACCTGGAGCTTGCTGGGCGTTGAAAACGAAGGCCCCATCACCTCAGATGCCTCCCGTTTCCAGAACTTCACCAATGAAGGCGGCTTTGAGCTGCGCTTCCGCTTCTTGAAGAACATCATGGGCCTGTGGATGATCCAGTCTATTCGCCGCGAGCTGAACGGCGTTTCCTATGTAGAGGGAAAAAACACCCATCAGCAAACCGACGAAGACGAGCTGCCCCCCTTCACGCATGAGGCAATCGAGTGGGGATTCCCCGACCTCATTGCCCACGCAAAAGAGGCAGACAGCTTCGAAGCCCACGTGAACGTAAACGACGACCGCTTCCTGGCGCCTGATTCCATGATCGACGAGATTCGCCGCGCCTGCTTTGAAACCGGGCAGGACGTGCCCCAAACCGTCGGTCAGCTTATGCGCTGCGTATATGTAAGCCTTTCCTCCTGCTATGCGGAATCCATTGCAGAAATGGCATCGCTTACCGGACGCACCTACACTTCCATCAACATCGTTGGAGGCGGTTGCCAAGATGCATATTTGAACGAACTCACCACCCGCGCATGCGGCATCCCCGTGTTCGCCGGTCCAGTTGAGGGAACAAGCTTGGGCAACCTTGCCGTGCAGATGATCGCCGATGGCGCATTCCCCGACCTTCAAAGCGTCCGCGACGCTATCGCAACGTCATTCGACGTGAAGCGATTCGAATAACAGCAACCAACCTTTTAGGTACAGATAAGGAGCATTCATGACCACTATGTACGAATTGGCGCGCGAAGCGTATGCCAAGCAGGGTATCGACACCGAGGCAGTAATCGAAACCCTGGCAAACAAGGCCATCTCCATGCACTGCTGGCAGGGCGACGATGTTGTCGGCTTCGATCAGGGCGACGATAACGCAGCTTCCGGTGGCATCATGACCACGGGCAACTACCCTGGCCGCGCCGCCACCCCCGAACAACTCATGGCCGACTTCGAGAAAGCAGCAAGCCTGATCCCCGGCAAGAAGCGCATCAACCTGCACGCGAGCTACGCCATCTTCACCGAGGAAAACCCCTGGGTTGATCGCGACAAGCTCGAGTACAAGCACTTCGAGCCCTGGGTAACCTGGGCAAAGAAGAACGGCTTCGGCATCGACTTCAACCCCACCTTGTTCAGCCACCCGCTGGTAAAGGAAGGCCTTACCGTTTCCAGCCCCGAAAAAGAAGTACGCGATTTCTGGATCCGCCACTGCATCGCCTGCCGCCAGATCGCAGAGCGCATCGGCGAGGAAATGGACGATATGGTCCTGAACAACTTCTGGATCCCTGACGGCTTGAAGGACTATGCCGCTGACGCTTATGGCCTGCGTGCACGCCTGAAGGATTCCCTCGACGAAATCTATTCCTTCGAAACCCCACATGTTATCGATGCGGTTGAGCAGAAGGTATTCGGCATCGGTGTTGAAGGCTTCACCACCGGCAACCAGGAGTTCTACGTATCCTACGCTGCCAAGAAAGGCGGCAACCATGTAGTGCTTATCGATGCGGGTCACTTCAACCCCATGGAAAACATTTCCGACAAGCTGCCCAGCCTGCTGCAGTTCTTCCCCTACGTGCCGCTTCACGTTACCCGCTCTATGCATTGGGACTCCGACCACGTTGTTCTGTTCGAGGATTCCATCAAGGACATCGCCGCTGAGGTTGTTCGCTGCCCCGAGGGCATGGACAAGGTCCTTATCGGCATGGACTTCTTCGATGCTTCCATCAACCGCATCGGCGCTTGGGCTACCGGCATGCGCGCCATGGAAAAGTGCCTGCTGTTCGAACTGCTGCAGCCTTGGGATCGCCTGAAGGAGCTGCAGGATACCTACCAGTTCTCCGAGAAGATGATCGTTACCGAGCAGTTCAAGACCATGCCTTGGACCGCGGTTTGGGACGAGTACTGCGCACGTCAGGGCGTAGTTGCCGAAGACCAGCTATGGGACGAGGTTAAGGCCTACGAAGACGAGGTGCTCTCCAAGCGCCAGTAAGCCTGCGCATTTTTCAGCGCCCCTCTTCTCGAGGGGCGCTTTCTGCGCCTAGAAGGCAAGGTGGAAGCCCTTGCCAGGGCGTCCGGTGCCAAGGGAACCATCGTCGAAGCCTCTGGCACCGAGAAACCCTTGCCGAAACGCACCGGGCACCGGAAGGCCCTTGCCGGAAGGGTCCGATGCCGAGATTCAACTCCGTAAACGCAAGTCGAATGCGTTTCGAAAAAGCCACTTACCCGAGCGGCTTTTCCGAAACCGATCATTCGGTACTTCAGAACGAAAGGACAATGATGGACATTATCGACAGTGCTATGGACACGCTTAAAAGCGGCGTTTCCGCAGCTCGCGGCGCAGTTTCTGGCGTTGCCGTCGAGCAGCTGGGCTTCGTGCGCGGCTTCCGCCGTCTGTGCGACGACGGTTGGAAGCAGGGTTGGCACGAGCGCAATGGCGGCAACCTTACCTACCGCATGAAGGAAGAGGAGGTAGAGCAGGCTCGCCCCTTCTTCAACGCAAACCCCGGCGAGTGGGTGAACATGGGCGTACAGGCAGATAGCCTGCGCGGCGCGTTCTTCCTTACCACCGGCTCTGGCCGCTATATGCGCAACGTCATGAGTGACCCTTCCCACAACATCGGCATCGTCGAAATCAATGACGCCGGCGATTCCTGGCGCATCGTATGGGGCCTGACCGACGGTGGCAAGCCCACTTCCGAATTCCCCACGCATTTCATGAACCATGCCGTGCGCATGGAGGCCACCAACAACGAGTGCCGTGTGATTTACCATGCTCATCCCATCAACGTCATTGCTATGACGTTCGTATGCCCGCTTGACGCACGCTACTTCACCCGCGCCCTGTGGAAGGCCATGACTGAATGTATCGTGGTATTCCCCTCTGGCGTTGGCGTTGTGCCTTGGATGGTTCCCGGTGGCGCCGAGATCGCAAAGGCAACCTCCGAACTCATGAAGAAGTACGAGGCAGCTGTTTGGGCACAGCACGGCCTGTTCGTTTCCGGCCCCGATTTCGACACCACCTTCGGCCTGATGCACACCATCGAAAAGGCTGCTGATGTATATCGTCGCGCTCGCCAGATGAATGGCGGCTCCGACGAATTCCTGAACACCATTTCCGACGAAGGCCTGCGCCAGATCGGCGTCGATTTCGGCCTCACCGTCAACGATGAGTTCCTGGACTAAGGCGGCACTTCGATGACTATCCGCAAAACTGCTGATGGGCGCACCATCTCAGGCTTCAAGATGAAGCTCTACCCGGGCTTTGCTGAAGAGTACGAGAAGCGCCACAACGAATTGTGGCCCGAAATGGCCGACATGCTCCACGAATACGGTGGGCACAACTACTCCATTTTCATCGACGAGGAAACTAACATCCTCTTCGGATATATCGAGCTTGACGACCCTGAACGCTATGCCGAGTCTGCCAAGACCGATATCTGCAAGAAATGGTGGGATTTCATGGCAAGCGTCATGGAAACGAATGCAGACAATTCGCCCGTTTCCGTAGACCTGCCCTGCGCATTCCACCTCGACTAGAAAGGTAAAGCATTGGCGCTTTCCCAAGAACGCAAGGGAACCATGGCGGTTTCCCTGACCAACTTCCTTGACTCTGGCTGCATCGTAGCCAGCAGCCTTGCCCTTACCGCTTGGGCAGCTGCATTCAACTTCGGCTCCGCCTGGACCGCAATCCTAGGCGCCATCGGCGCAAACGCTTTCGGCGCAGCTGTTGGCGCGCTGATCGGCGGCTTCCTGACCGACAAGTTCGGCCGCACCACTATTTATAAGTACAATCTGCTGGTTTACGCTGCCGGCGTATTCATCGCAATGGTTGCCGTGAACCTTCCCATGGTCGTAGTGGGCGTTGTGCTGTCCGGCCTTTCCGTAGGCGCTGGCGTTCCCGCCTCCTGGAGCTATATCTCCGAAACGTCTACCTCCACGAAGCGCGCTTCCAACATCGGCATCAGCCAGTTCGCATGGAGCTGCGGTCCCGCCATCATCTTCATCCTTTCGCTGGTCATGAGCTTCATCATCCCTGGCTTCGAGTCTGATGGCACCACCCTGCTCCCCGCAGGCACCTACGGCCCGTTTGACGGCATGCTGGCAACCCGCCTGCTGTTCCTGGTTCTGTTCATCGTTGCCCTTATCGCCTGGAACCTTCAGCGTCAGCTGCAGGAATCCGCCGACTGGGCCGAAAAGAACGCTGCTGCCACCGAGAAGCAGTCTTTCGGCAAAATGATGGCAACCGCTTTGAAGAACCCCGTGAACGTGAAGACCATCATCTTCCTGGTTGCCGTGTACCTGACCTGGAACCTGGCTGCGGGCACCAACGGTCAGTTCATGCCATACCTCTATGCTGCCGCAGGCAACATCGATGCAACCGGCCAGAGCCTCTTGGGCGTAGTTCAGTGGGTACTGGTTGCCGTCTGCTCGCTGGCAATCTTTAGCCGCTTCGGCGACATTGTCTCCCACCGCGTGCTGTTCGGTGCCTCTGCGCTGTTGGCGCTGCTGTCTTGGGTTGCTATTGCCGTATTCGGCCTTGCTATCCAGAGTGGCGACACCGAATCCATGGGCTGGGTTCTTTGGGTATACGTAATCTTGTGGGGCATTTCCGCCGGTTTCTCCGCTCAGTGCTTCTACGCTCTGTGGGGTACCGAGCTGTTCCCCACACAGTATCGCGGCGGCGCTCAGGGCATCATGTTCTTCTTGGTTCGTGGCGCTTTGGGCATTTGGTCGCTCGTGGGCGTTGGCGCCATCATGGGCGACATTTCCACGAACCCTGCCGGCTTCTTCCCCGCAGCTGTTATCATGTGCATCGTTCTTCTTATTTCCCTGGTTGTGGGCGTTATCTGGTGCCCCAAGACCCAGGGCAAGACGCTCGACCAAATCACCGAAGAGCGCTACGGCAAGATCGAGTAGCTTTTCATCGCGGCATTGCCGCACATTTTGCATAGCACACGAAATGGACGCCCTAGGGCGTCCATTTTTTATTGGCGCAATTATGGAGCATTAGGAATAGTAGGTTTTCCTTTTCTCTTGAGAATAAAGATACTTGCTCCACTTTTTCCCAGTTCAATCACTCAAATACAAAGGAGGACAACATGAAGATCTCCGCTCGCAACCAAATCAACGACACCGTCAGAGAGGCCAAAGAAGGCACCATCAACGCCGTTGTGGTTATCTGCCGTGGCACCACAACCCCATCAAAGCAGATATCACCATGGAATCGGTAAAGCAGCTGGAGCTTGCCGAAGGCAAAGAGTGCTATGCGGTAATCAAGGCCACCAATGTCATGTTCGCAACGAAAAGATCCCAAACATTTCCGCTCGCAATCAGATCGAGGGCACTGTTGTTGCCGTAAAGGATGGCGCCGTTAACAGCCACGTGACCATCAAAGACGAAAGCGGCGTACGCATTTCTGGCTCCGTCACCAACCAAGCGACAAGGCTAGGCTCTTCAGCGCAAGCTCTTCCGCAAACGGGCTAGACACCTCCCGCGATCGCATCGGCCGTTTTCCATAAACGGCAAGAGTGCCGCCTTCTTCAGCCTTCTCGTATCGAGGGAAGCTGATGCTGGGAATGGACATCCACATACGCATGCCCTTTTCTCGCACAGCACGGGCCCTTATTCTGCCCGCTGGAGCGGAGAGGCCCGCGCAACGTCGAGCGTCGGCAAGATCTTCGCCCCATGCATGATTCCAGGGACCTCGACGCAAAAAAGGGGCCTCCCTGGCAAGATTCGCGCGCTATGTATCCGAAATCGCCCGATTGCACCCCGAAACGGATACATGGGACGAAGATCCTGCCAGCTTCAGCGCGAAAAGCATGCATTTCGCGCAAACGCTGCCAGGGAGACCCCCTTTTTCGTGCAATCGGCGAAAAGAGGATACATGGCGCGCGAATCTTGCCACAGCAGCCAAAGCAACCTCGAAGATAGACACAACGAATCAATAGGCAGACAGAACGCCAACCCAAAGAAAGACCCTGGAACAACAGCCAAATCGCCCAACACCAAGGCGACACTCATAAGACCATTGTTCTTGGCAGCCCGAAGCAACGCTCAAATCAACCTGTCACCAAGACGATTCCCGCAAGGGCACCAATCCTCGCAGCATGAAACAATTAGCAAGACAGCTCAGCACCAAGGATCCTTGGAGAAAAGCTGCTTGCGCAAGCTCATTCGACGCTCATCGATGTCGACATAGGCGATCCTGATACGCTTTCCCATGAGGCTTGCCGCAGAATGGGCAATGGCATCGAACTTCACGTTGTCGGCGACATGCGCGCGAGTAACGGCAAGAGCCTCAATCCCCGCAGCTTTGAGATTGTTGATGCGTGACGCATCCCGCTCCACCGCAAGTTCATTTACATGGAATTCGCGGCTATTGTATTCGATGGCAACGTTCTGTTCGGACCAATATAGATCGCAGTGGTATTCGCGATATGTGGTTCGCTTGCCTAGCCTTGCGGGGATCAGAACCTTAGCATTCATCTCCGGCATGCCTAATCCGTAACCGCCATAGCGGGCGGGCAGGCCCAGCAATAGCGCCAAACATGTTTCCATCGGCGATGCCGAACCGTCGCAGACATAACGAATAGCTGTTTTTGCTTTCCGAGGCACTTTGCCATGCATTTTGTCTATAAAGCGATTGATTGCCTCTGTGCTCGAAAGGGGCTGAGCAGGCCGAAATCCAATGGGGCTTGCAGGGTCTATTCGGTAAGTTCCGCATAGCTCAAATCCTAATTTGATTAGGTCGATCACGCTACATGACCGCGCAAGCTGCACAAAGCAAAATTCAGGATTGCTTAAATATACCCCGCTTTCAAAGGAGAGAAAGCAAGGCGCCCTATCGGGAAGTTTCCAAATATTGTTGTGAAACCGCTTGGATTGACTTCTTGTTTTTCCCGATAAGACAACGACCTCCAGCGGACGAGGGAGCGTTGCTAGAGATGAACTTTCTCTGAACGATTTCGGCAACGTCGGAACATCCTTGAGAGACGGCATAGCCCGCGCAGACCGAATGTCTTCGAAATCCTCGAGCGAGCGAAGCAACCTAACTGCACTTGAATGTCCGATAAAAAGCACCATGGGGAAATCTTATCGGCCGAACCTTAAATAGATGCGAAAGCAATCACAAATAAGCAATAGAGCCTGAGCAACGCCGAATGCACTCAACATCAGCCTTCGAACTGCCTTCTGTCTCCTGAACAACAAGAGATGAGGCGGTTCACATTCTTATCTACGGCTATAATTCCAAAGAGGCAGTTTGGGCAACCCCGCAACAACCTGGGCTTATAGAGCCCAACAAGCCATCCGAAAGGGGGGGGCTTATCCATAGATGAACCCGACGCCAGCCAACGTTTCGACCGGTGCTCGCGTTTCGACTGGCACTCATTCCCACCCGGCGTCCATGCTCGCCTGGCCCCTATGTTCGCCTGGTGCTCATATTCCGCCTGGCGTCCGTTTAGCCCAGTGTCCCATTTCGCCTGGTGCTCGCGTTTCGACTGGCACCCATACCAGCACGATGCTCGTGTTTCACTCGACGACCATGTTCACCTGATGGCCATGTTTCGTCTAACGCTCATGCTCACCTGATACTCATGTTTCACCCGATACTCAAGGGAGATCGCAGCGACACATACCGTGCACGGACCTCGGGAACTACCCCATGGCAAGAATCGTACAGCATGCATGATTTCGAGGCTCCCGACGTGAAATAGAGCCTTTGCCGGCAAGATTCTTACGCTATGTATTCCGAATTCCCTAATTGCATCTGAAAATGCATACATGGAGCAAAAATCTTGCCATCGTTAAGTCGAAATGCATACATTTCGAACGGGTTTTGCCAGGAAAGCGGCAATCTGAATGCATTCAGCAAAAAGAGAATGCATACAACGCGATTCTTGCCAGTTAGAGTCCTAAAGCGGCTGCAATGCTCAGAGAACGAAGGGTTCGTGGGCGGCGCTTAGCACCCAAATAGCACCCACGGGACGAAATGAGCCCGTGAAAACAAAAAGCCACCGAGGTAAAAGCCTCGGTGACCTGCAGTTTCGATGGTGCGCCGTGAGGGATTCGAACCCCCGACGTACTGATTCGTAGTCAGTCCCTCTATCCAGCTGAGGTAACGGCGCGTTTCGCAACGAAAATCAGTATCCTCGTTTGCCCTGTCTTCGTCAACACTTTTCTTTAAATATGAAGGAATTATGGAAAGCAAACCCGTTTCACCTGATGAATAGCCCTTTTGCCGAAATGAGCTATAGCTCTAGCGGGCTAAATATAGTCCCTGAGCGCCTTCTGCTGGCAACTCGCCGGCCCTCCACGCACCATCCGCTTGCTTCCGGCGCAGCATCCTTCGACCCTCTACGCGCCACCTGCCGATGGGCCACAAACCATCTGCAACACACGGCGCAACATCTGGCGACCCCCCCCCGCAAGCCATCTGCCGTCGTTCTGCACAGCACCTGGCGACCCCTGCACAGCATCCGCCACCTCGCTGCGTGCCATCCTCTGGCCCCTGCGCCACATCCGCCGGCTCTCTGCATGCCATCTGCCCGCCAGTTCACCACGCGATACCCGCCAGCCCATCGCAAGCCATCCGCCATCGCACGGCACAGCATCCTTCGACCCCCGCGCGTCATCCGCTGGCACCCTGCAGGCATCTGCTGGCACGAACCGATGCCCTTAACGGCCCGCAGAACAAACCGTCGGCGCGAGCAGGAGCCCTAAATCCCCGCAAAAACACGTTCTGCGTAATTGTTAACTACCCTTTGCAGATAAAACCCGTTTTTTACTTTCTTTTCACCTCTATCGCATCCCCTGCGCACCGCATTCGCGTAAAATCAAGTTTGCTGCGTTTAGGGCGCTCTTGCCTTGCGCTGCCATTTACACATTTAGGAAAGGACATTACTTGAAGGTTCGAAAATCGAAACCTCACAGTAATTAGCCTTCGGCCTCTGCATTTCACACCCGTCATGTAGTGGTCGAAGGACGACTGCGACATGAACGGATTGCGCCTGTCAGTATTGCTGTGCGCTGCGCAGATCAACTGCCCGCACAACAACCCTGACACGCGGCGGCAATCCCAAGGGAGAATTGCATGCTCTATCTATCTCAAATGCTCGGCGAACCCGTCGTTGATGCAAATGGTGAAAAAATCGGTTCCATATCCGACCTGGCCATCCAAACCGGCGAAGTGTTCCCTCGCATCACCAGCCTGGCATTCCTGGGACCTGGTAAAACGCCTTTCATGATCTCTTGGCGTAAATACGTGGACAGCTTCGACGAAGACGAGGGCATTCGCCTGAAGGTCGACCGCACCGCCATCCGCTTCAGCTACCTTCAGCCTGCCGAAGTGCTCCTTGCGCGCGACCTGCTCGATAGGCAAATCGTAGACACGCAGGGCATGAAGGTTGTGCGCGTAAACGACTTGAAGCTCTCCGTTTCCGGAACGCAGCTGCGCCTTCTTGGTGCAGAAGTGGGCGTTCGCGGCATTCTGCGCGGCTTGGCTCCGTGGGTGGAAAAAGCCGCCTGCGGCATCACCAAGGCGTTCGGCAAAAGCATCGACGAGCGCATCATCGCGTGGAACTACATGGAACTGCTCGACCGCGACCTTTCCAAGGTTCAGCTCTCCGTCAGTCACACGCGCTTGGAAGAGCTGCACCCTGCCGACGTGGCAGACATCCTGGAGCAGCTCGATCCGAAGCAGCGCGCCAACGTGTTCCAGCACCTAGATGACGCACAGGCCGGCGACGCCATTTCAGAAATGGAAGACGAATTTCAGGCCGACATCATCGAGGGCCTGGACGAAAAGCGCGCATCCCGTCTGCTGCGCGACATGGACCCTGACGACGCCGCAGACATCGTGGGCGACTTGCCCTACGAGAAAGCCGAAACCCTGCTTCGCCTGATGGGCGTTGATAATGCCGCAGAAATTCGCAAGCTGCTGGGATACAAGGAAGACACTGCTGGCGGCCTGATGACCACGCAGTTCGTGGCAATGCACACCTCCGACACCGTGCAGGAAACCACCGAGGTTCTTCGCGGCTTGGACGAAGACCACCCCACGGTGAACTACGTGTACGTACTCGATGAGTACGACAAGCTCGTAGGCGTCCTTTCGCTCCGAACCCTGGTGCTCGCAAAAGACAACGCTCCGCTTTCCGACATCATGTTCGATGAGCTCATCACTTCGTTGCCCGAAGAGCCGGAAGATGAAGTTGCAGCCGATATCTCCAAGTACGACCTGATGGCCATGCCTGTCGTCGACGAAAACGGGCAGATGTTGGGCATCGTCACCGTCGACGACGCAATGGAGGTCATCGAAGACAACGTGGAGGAAGGCCGCACGCGCTGGGCATGGGGGCAGTTCGCCATCACACTTGCCGTGTTTATCGTACTGATGATCCCCTATACCTTCTTTGTCCTCCGCATGTTCGGACACAACTAGGATCGAGGCTTTTACATGACACTTAAGGAAAGTACAGCGCAGGACACCGCCCTGGCAGCCAAGGCTTCCCCGCAAGTTCCTGATCAGGGCAGCGAAAACGACGGCAAGAAGCAGCACTCGAAAGCGTTTCTGGTGCTGGCCGCCATGGGCCCTGGTATCGTAACCGCCATGGCAGGCAACGACGCCGGCGGCATTTCAACCTATTCCACCGTAGGTGCCAAATTCGGCTACATGACGCTGTGGATCATTCCTATTATGTGCGTTCTGCTTATCGTGGTGCAAACCACCGCAACACGCATGGGCGTTGTTACCGGTAAGGGCTTTTCGGCGTTGATCCGCGAGAGCTTTGGCATCCGCCTTACGGCACTTGCCATGTTGGCACTGCTTATCGGCAACGTTGCCACCACCTTTTCAGAATTCGCAGGCGTAGCTTCTGGCATGGAAATATTCGGGGTGCCGCGATGGATATCAGTCCCCGTTGCCGCGGCAGCCGTTTGGGGCCTTATCGTGGGAGGCAGCTACAAACGCGTGCAGAACATCTTCCTGGTGCTTTCATGCGTATTCGCCACCTACATCGTTGCGGCATTCTTGGCACAACCCGATTGGAACGAAACCTTCCAGCACACCCTGGTGCCAGCAGCAAGTTCGGATTTGGGCTTCCTTTCGCTTACCGTCGCAATGGTTGGCACCACTATCGCCCCCTGGATGATGTTCTTCGCCCAGAGCAACGTGGTCGAAAAGGGTGTGCGCGTACGCGATCTTCCCTATCAGCGTATCGATGCAGTAACTGGTGCTGTGGTGGGCTGTATCGTAGCATGGTTCATCATCGTAACCACTGGCACCGTGCTGTTCCCGCAGGGCATCGAAGTAGAAAGCGCCGAAGCGGCTGCAGCTGCGCTCGAACCTTTCGCGGGCCAATACGCTAAAGCACTGTTCGCCATCGGCCTGGTAGCCGCCAGTTTGCTGGCCGCATGCGTTCTGCCCCTTACCACCGCTTTCGTTATCTGCGAAGCATTCGGCTGGGAAGCAGGCGTTTCGTTCACCTGGAAAGAAGCGCCCCTCTTCAAGGGCATCTTTACGTTTGTCATCGTCGTTTCGGCTGTGGTTATTCTTGTTCCCAACATCGACTTGATGGGAATCATGCTCACTGCGCAGTTTGTAAACGGCGTCATTTTGCCTGTATTGCTGGTGTTCATGGCCATCGTCTGCACCGACAAACACGTTATGGGCAAATACGCAGTGGGCAAATTCACCCGCGTTATTCTATGCTTCACCATTGTGGTGGTGGGCATTCTTTCCGCCATTTGCTTGGTTATGCAGATACTGGGAATCGGCTGATTCGGCGCTGACGTCGTGGCTCATAGGGAGCACGCGGCAACGGCAACGGGGGCAGCATGCTGCGCAGCTGGCGTCATTACCGCTCTTGAGCACTTAGTCAAACCAACCACTAGTTAGCCCCGCAAACGCGATGGGAGCCCCAGGGCACGCCCTGACGCTTCAGCCGATACCGCTAGTAGTCAGCACCCTCCAAGCCAGCTCTTCGCATTAAACTCCTTGTGCGCACTGCCCATAGGAGTGGTTTTTGTTTCCGCAAGAAGAAACCAAGCCATAAGGCTACCCTTGTTGCGCAATAATGAATTAGCAGGGAAAACATAGAAAGGAGCACATCGAGGCCAAGCGTCAAAGCCCGCTTTGCGCCCCCTCGGAAAAGCCCCATGGAGCCAAAGCCCAAAGCACATCTTTTCACGTTTGCCGTTATGGCATTGTTCGTCTTCGTGTTCTTGGGCAGCGAATATCACTTCGACATCGCTTATGGCGAGCTCGCCGGCCCCGATTCGGTAGTCGGCGCACAAGCATCCATCCTTGCCACAAGCGCCATAGGGCTTGTGGGCTATTCATTGGTGAATCGAACGGCAGCCGCAAGGCATCGAAGCATTCTTGCCGGCGTGCTGGGAACCGTTTCCGCCTTGCTCCTTGTCGCAACCCAGCTAACGCAAAACGCCAACGCCTTGCTGTCGCTGGGATGCTTGTTGTTCTTGATTTTGGGTATGTTGGGAAACGCCACCTACTTTTCCGTTGCGCAAACCCACTATGCCAGCAACTCCCTTTCCCGTCTGGTGGGCACCTCTTATGCCGCAGGATTGCTCGCTCAGTCCCTGCTTCATTCTTTGGCGCCAAACAGCGTTATCGAAGCCGCGATTATCGGCGCTTCGATCATCGCACTTGGCTTCGCTCTTGCAGCGCGCCGCAACGTGCTACACGTAGTCCCCGTCAGAAGCACACTTCCCGAAAAAGACCAGCGAACCGCCAACGAACGCGATGCCCTCAAGGAAGCAATCCTGCTGCTCGCCTGCGTCTCCCTAATTGCCTGCGTTTTCAGCACGCTCGACAACGTGGTTACCCTGGCAAACGCGCAAGGCATGTTCGACCTTTCAACCTGGCCTCGCCTGCTTCTTGCCGTCAGCGGCATTGCGGCTGGCTTTATCTTCGACCTCACTAAGCATCGCTATTCCACTGTTACCATACTGTGTGTAGCCATGTTTTCCCTGGTTTCCGCCCTTGCCATCCAAACCGGCTCCGAAGTTCTTCTGGGTTTGGTAATTTTTTACCTTTCATCGGGCTTTTTCGTGGTCTTTTTCACCTCGTCGTTTTTGCGCATTGCAATGCGCTGTGCAAACCCATCGCTTTGGGCGGGCATGGGACGCGCCGCCAACAACGCCTGCGCCGCACTTGTAGCCATGTCTTCCATGGCCTTAATCTCGTCGGGCGACATCATGCTTATCTCGTCGATAACCATTGCGCTAGCCATGATTACCCTCCTTGTTGCCCACGCGCTCGAAAACGTGCGTCGCACCGCGCAGCATAAGGCCGAGATCGAAGCCATAAAGCTAGCGGAGCTCACCGCCGCGCAAATGCAAACCGCCAAGCCCCAAGAAGAACCGGAAGCCAAAGCTCCCGCCGATAAAAGCGCTCCCGACAAGCACCTTGCGGCATTCTCGGAGCGATATAGCCTTACCCCACGCGAACGCGACGTTCTTTCCGCAGTATGCTCAAGCGAGGAAACGCTCCAGTGTATCGCCGATGACATGGGAATATCCCTTCGCGCGTTGCAGAAGCACTTGACCTCCATATACCGCAAATCAGACACACAATCCCGCGCAGGGCTCTGCTCCGCCGCACTCACCGAGCCCCTTGAGCACTAGCGAGCGCAAGCTTCATTCGAGGGAACACCTCGGCCGCTGCCTTTCCTTTTGCGGCTTTTGCCACCACGTTTCCCTATTGCGCCCACCAGGCGTACACTCACCAGCGCGTTTCCCCTATCACGCCCACCAGGCGTACAATGCCCGGTATGAGCACCAATAGCAAACATACCCCCACGCCCAACAACGAAACCCCCGAGGAAATCCGCAGCCGCCTAAGGGCCCAAGCAAAGAAAGCGCGCGCCGCTCTTGCGCCCGAAACGCGTGCGAGCAAGAGCAAGCAGATCTGCGCGAAGCTGACCCAACACCTTGATGCCTTGATAGCTGAGACGCCTCAGGGCAAACCCGTTGTCGGCGTATACTCCGCATTCCCATGGGAAGTTGACCTGGGCAGCTTCATCGACTATGCCTACCTGCGAGGCTGCACCGTTGCCTTCCCCTGCATGATGCTCGATGCCCATGGCATTCCCGATGCTCCTGGGCGCGGGATGCGCAAACCCGGGTCGGGTCCCAACACCCAGCATGTCACTCAGCAAACCATGGAAATGCGCTCGGTTAGCGCCGAGGCATTCTGCAGCAACGGCGTGCCGTTCCTGAACGACCCGCTAAAGGAGTATCACCACAACAGCCCCGAGCTTACCCCCATGCCCTACCTTGCCGCCGACGAGTTCGCCTTCATTGTGGTTCCCGCTGTGGGGTTCGACGCGCACGGCAACCGCCTAGGATACGGGGCAGGCAACTACGACCGCTACCTTTGCCAACTTACTGATGCATGTCATGTTGTCGGCGTCGCCTTTACCGAACAGGAGGTTGCCCCCATCCCCGTAGAAGACCACGACATCCCCCTTCCCTTCGTTACCGCTTAGGGAAAAGCTTCGCTTCAGAGTGTCTCAGGGCGGGTGGCAAAGAATGCCGGAAGCATCAGCCGAGAACAGCGATGGAGGCAAAACCCCCACTCGCGCTCGTGTTGTTTCATTTCCCTTACATACGCCCTCACCTGCAGCAAAGCGCACTACAATGAAGAAAACGCCAACATAGAGGGGTTACCATGAACACGAAAACCGAACGGAACTGGCAGCTTATTGTTGCTGGCATATTGTTTATCATCTTTGGCTTGGTATGCGCATTTTTCCCAGGTCTCACTCTTGCATCTATCGCCTTTATTGTTGGTGCCGCCTTTGTGGTTTCCGGCGTAGTCAATATCGCAACGTTCATTCGCGACCGCGATCTTCTGGGCTTTTCGGGATGGATCTTGGCATACGGCATCCTTGACGTGCTCATTGGTGCCATGTTCGTGATTCACCCCTTCGCTTTTGCGGCAGTGCTGCCTTGGGTTATCGGCGCGTTCGTTCTGGTTTTCGGCATATATGAAGTTGTGGCAACCTTCATGGTCAAGCGCGCAGGCCTTCCCCTTTGGGGCTGGATGCTGTTCTCGGGCGTCATTTCCATCGTTATCGGATTCATGTTCTTCTCCATGCCCGAAATGCTCGCACTGTTCATCGCACTGTTCGCTCTTCTTCGAGGCGTGGACCTTATTGTTGTGGGGGCAAATGCAGGAAAGTATTTCCTGTAACCGCCCGTCTTAACGCGCCGCCCACCCGTTACGCCCTCCACCGCTCATAAATGCAACACCGTGGCAACGAAGCTAGCCTATAATCGGCACAGTTAAAAAAGCGCATGCAAGGCTGCGCTGGAAATGCATCATGCGCGGCTTCGCTAGCCGCCGCCTTCCCAGCGCAGCATCGCCTGCGCCCTATTTACAGTAAGGAGACTGTACATGGAAGGCTTCGAGCTTCTTTCCACCGGTGCTTGGTCTATCCTGCCGCCGCTTCTGGCGCTAGGCCTTGCCCTAATTACCAAGGAGGTGTATTCCTCCCTGCTGGTTGGCGTGTTCTCAGGCCTGATCATTTACGAGTTCTGCCTTGAAGGTGTCGGCTTCAACCAGCTCATCACCGCATTTACGCTCATCCCTCAGGTTATGGCGGAGCAAATCTCGTCGAATGCGGCGCTTATCTTGTTCTTGGCATTATTGGGCGCGTTAGTCGTCATCATTGCCATTGCTGGCGGTTCGCGCGCATACGCTGAATGGGCCGCGAAACACATCAAGAGCGCACGCATGGCAACCGTTATGACGGCTCTTTTGGGCATCGTGGTATTCGTTGACGACTACTTCAACTGCCTCACTGTTGGTGCCGTCATGCGCCCCGTAACCGACAAGTTCCGCATCAGCCACGAAAAGCTGGCGTGGATCATCGACTCCACCGCAGCTCCGGTGTGCATTATTGCCCCTGTTTCCTCGTGGGCGGTTGCCATGGGTGGCTACATGGGTGAAAACGGCTTCAACACGTTCGTTGCCTCCATTCCGTACAACCTCTACGCACTGGTCACCATTGTGTTTGTGTTCGCTATGTGCGGTTTCGGCAAAGACTTCTTCAGCATGGGCAAGGCCCAGCGCGACTGCGACGCTCATACCTACAGCCCCATTCCTCCCCATGCCTCCGCTCTGGAAACGGTATCCAAGGCAGGCGTTCCCAGCAATCCTGAAGCCGTCGAAACCGTTATCACCGAGCAGTCCGACCTGGAGGGCGCCACGAAAGCGGTCGAGCAGTTCAAGGGTCTGGATGTTTCCCCCAATGGCAGGGTATTCGACCTGGTTATCCCTATCGTGGTGCTTATCGTGTTCTCCATCACGGGCATGCTGTATGTTGGCGGCTTCTTTGAGGGCGTAGATTTCGCAACAGCTGTTGGCGAAAACCCCATCGGCGGATTGTGCATCGGCGCCGCCGTGGCATTGGTGGTTGCCGCGTGCATGTTCCTGCCCCGCAAGCTCACCACTCTGGTTGGCTTTACCGAAGGCGCTTCCGAAGGCGTTCGCTCTATGGTTGGCGCTATCATGATCCTTGTTTTGGCATGGAGCCTGGGCGGCGCATGCCGCTACATGCTGGGCACGGGCGAATTCGTTTCCAACTTCCTTACCACCATGGGCTTTGAACTTTCGTTCCTGCCTGCCGTTATCTTCGTGGTTTCTGGCTTCATCGGATTCGCCATGGGCACTTCCTGGGGCACCGCTGCCTTGATCCTGCCCATCGTTTTGGGCGTATTCCCCGAAAGCGACCCGCTATTCCTGGTTACCATCGGAGCAACGCTTGCTGGCGCGGTATACGGCGACCACATCTCGCCTATTTCCGACACCACCATCCTTTCTTCTGCTGGTGCGGAATGTAACCACCTGCGCCACGTGGCAACCCAGCTTCCCTACGCTTCCCTGGTTGCCGTCATCTGCCTGTTTGGATATCTGCTTGCCGGCTTCACCGGTTCGCCTTGGCCTTCGCTTATCGGCGGTATCGCTGTTGCCCTCGTGGTTGTTATTGCAACGCGCGTGTTCGGCAACAAGGAAGTTGCATAGACGTATCGCATCAAAACGCACCACAAGGGAGTCCTTCGGGACTCCCTTTCTTTTGCTTGAATACTCCCAGGATCGAAGTATGTGGACTCACCATCTAAGACCTCGAGCAATGCGCCCGAACAAAGCATGCGGGCATATCACCTCGCTGTTTTGAGGAAACTCCAAACAAGACATGGCAACAAGCAAACAAAAAGGCCCCGAGGGGGCCTTTTTGTTTGTGCCTGCAGATACGACCAGCAAGAAACGCTTAGCGCTCTTCGATAGGCTTGTATTCGCGAGCCTTCACGCCCGTCTTGTATGCGGGGCGGATGATGCGCTTGCCGCTTACCAGTTCCTCGAAACGGTGGGCAGCCCAACCTGCCATACGAGAGCAGGCAAACAGCGGAGTGATCATATCCTGCGGAATGCCCATCATGGAGTACACGAATCCAGAATACATATCAACGTTTGCGCACATATCCTTCTTGGTGCCCTTTTCCTGCAGGATAACTTCAGGACTTAGGCGCTCGATGAGCTTGAGCAAATTCAGCTCCGCTTCAAACTCAGTACCCTTGGCAAGCCTTGTTGCAAAATCCTTGCAGATAACTGCGCGCGGATCGGAAAGCGTGTACACCGCATGACCCATACCGTAGATCAATCCGGTATGATCGTATGCCTGCTTGTTCACGATCTTGGCAATATAGGAAGCTACTTCGTCTTCATCTTCCCAATTCTTAACGTTTTCCTTGATTTCCTTCTGCATGGCCAGAACCTTATGGTTTGCACCGCCATGCTTACTGCCCTTCAAAGAACCGATAGCGGCCGCGTAAGCAGCATACGGATCGGTATCGGCAGAGGAAAGAACACGGCAAGTGAAGGTGGAGTTGTTACCGCCACCATGCTCAGCGTGCAGAGACATCATGATGTCGAGCATGCGTGCTTCTTCAGGAGTGAACTCCCGGTTGGGACGCAACATGGAAAGGATGGTTTCGGAAGTGGATTGTCCCGGAATGAAGCGATGCATGATCATCGACTCGTTGTAGAACGCAGCACGCTTGGCATAGTGAGCCAGCACCATGATGCGCGGTAATCGAGAGATAAGAGAGATTGCCGTACTGATCTCGTGCTCGAAGGAACGCTCTTCCGCCTTTGGGTCGTCAGCATACAACATGAGCACCGAACGCTGCAGAAGGTTCATGATGTTATGAGAAGGCGTGCTCATGATCTTCGAAGCGGTGAAGCCATCGGGCAAATTGCGCTGAGCATCAAGTGCCTCAACAAGCACATCGAGCTGGCTTGACGTGGGAAGCTCCCCCATAAGCAGCAGATACACGATCTCCTCAAAGCCGCGACGCTTGGTGGCATCGCCGCCAACAAGATCGTAGATGCTGTAGCCACGGAAGGTGAGCTTGCCTTCGTCGGGAACCTTATCGCCCTCATTCGTCAGGTAACCGTGCACGTTAGAGATATTCGTAACGCCCGCGATTACGCCAGAACCATCGCTGTTGCGCAAACCGCGCTTTACGGGGTAACGCTCGTACAGTTCCGGATCGACGGCATTGACCTTTGCGATGTTATCGTATAGGGAAAGCTTATGGTCTTCCATGAATATTCCTTTCAACTACGAGACTAGATAGTACACCCCGCTTGCGCATCAAAAAGCGTACTTTGGTGAACGATAACAAACTGGAAACAAACGGATTCTGTTATGCAACAAAAATTCTTTGTGCGATTAGTTCTAAAACAACGAAAGTCGAAAAGCAATAGACACGCCCTGTGGGCCCACTTCTCCATTTTATTCCAGCAAAGGCACGCTCTGATATTCAAAGCAGATACGGATTCGATAGCCGACGGCGCACTGCATCGAGCATTTGCCGATGCGGAGTGCGGCCTGCATTTCGTCTTCTTTCAGAAGAGCACCAGGCAGCGCATGCCTATACGGCTCCGAGGGGATACCGGGCAACGCGCTTCTTTGAGGCTCTGGGAAAAGTCAGGCAGAGCACACCTTTGCAGTGCTGAAAAAAAAATACCGAAAGCAACGCCAGCATCCCATGCTGCAATCAGGCTGTTTGCCAGCAAGCCCTTGGGACTATAGTTATCCGCAATAGCTTGAATGCAACAATATAGAAGCGCAATGATAGAATCCAAGCAAGGATTGATACGTTTTCTGACAGGAATGCGAATCCAGCCATCGGCTCGCCTTCGGCAAACCGCCGCAGTGCCGCCCTGGCGCCCATCATTCGAGGAGAGAGAAGCCACCATGACGCAAGACATCAATGGCGCAACGCGTCTAATTTGCCTGTTCGGCGACCCCGTCGCACACAGCAAATCACCCCACCTTCACAACCGAGCATTCGAACGCGCCGGCCTGAATTACGCTTATATGGCCTTCCGCGTTCCTGGCGAAGACATGAAGCAGGCAACCGACGCAATCCGCCTTCTGAATATGCGCGGCTGCAACCTTACTATGCCGAACAAGATTGCGGTTATCCCGTTCCTGGACAAGCTTGATCCCATCGCCGAGATGGTAGGCGCCGTCAACACCATCGTCAACGAAGACGGCGTTCTCACTGGATACAGCACCGATGGCTACGGCTTCATGAAGTCATTCGAAGAACACGGCGTCGACGCCAAAGGGAAGAAAATGGTCCTGATGGGCATGGGTGGCGCTGGAACCCCCATTGCCGCACAGGCAGCACTCGACGGCGTAGGCGAAATCGTGGTATTCAGCCCCAGCACGGGCAAATCATGGGATCGTGTTGCTGAAGAAGTAGCCCTCGTTGCTGAGAAAACCGGCTGCAAAATCAGCCGTCACGACGCAAACGATTTGGACGACTTGCGCGCACAGCTGGCTGACGCCGATCTTCTGGCAAACGCCACCCCCATCGGCATGGGCAAGCTCGAAGGACGGTCCCCTATCCCCGACGCATCGTTCTTGCATCCAGGCCTGGTAATCCAAGACGCTATTTACCAGCCAGCAGAAACCGAGCTACTGAAAATGGGCAAAGAAGCAGGCTGCACCACCATCAACGGCGAGGGAATGCTGTTCTTCCAGGGTGCCCGCGCCTTTGAGATCTGGACGGGCGTAGATTTCCCGCTTTCACCAGACGAAATGTAGCAGGGCAAACAGCGCTACAATTAAACGGCGGCGTGCAATGGGGATTGCGCGACCGCCGTTTTCTTATATTCAGGGGCCTTGGGCCTTCCCGCCCAAGCAAAAAAGAACTACCAGGAGGGGCCATGGACTGGCAGGATGAATACGAGCGGAAGAAAATAACCGTAAACCAGGTATTCGAGCAGCATCTAACCGGCAACCAGAAAATTTATACAGGTGGCCTTCACGTACCCACCACCATCATCAATGCGCTGATTGACAGGGTTGCAACGGGCACCCTTACCGGCATTGATCTCTACGGCAACTGGATGAACGGCGACATCACCTTCGCGGAACTCGATGTAACCCCCGAGCAGTTCCGCTACCACACCTACTTCGCCGGGCCCAACGAGCGCACCGGCTTTGCTAACGGATCAAAGTGCGTTGCGCACATTCCCGTTCATTTCTCGGACACCAATCGCATGTTGGAAGAAGTTGGGCTCGACTACGCCGTTGTCCAAATGACGCCGCCCGACGCTCAAGGCAATTGCAACATTGGGCCCTTGGGATTCGAACAGGGCGCATTGCGTGGCGCAAAGCACATCATTGCGCAGATCAATCCGCGCCTTCCCCGCGTATTCGGCGACTCGCACAACTATCACGTAAGCACCATCGATGCCTTCGTAATGCAAGAAGAGCTGCTCGAAGATGTACAGGTGCCCGCACCGACGCCTGAAGAGGCAAAGGTTGCAGAGTTCATCGTCAATCGCGTAAACGATGGCGACACCATTCAGTTGGGCATCGGCGGCATCATCAACGCTATCGCCGCAGGTTTGGAAAGCAAGCAGCATCTGGGCTGCTTCACCGAGATGTTCTCGGACGCTTTTGTTGAACTGCAGCAAAAAGGCGTCATCGACAACTCGCGAAAGAACTTCATGCCAGGCGTTTCGGTTGCGGGGTATTCGACTGGCACACAGCGCCTGTACGATTTCATCCACGAAAACCCCAGCATGTACTACACATCCTACGAAACGGTGTGCAATCCCGCCCTTATCGCAAAGAACGACAACCTGGTTTCAATGAACACCGCCGTAAGCATCGACCTTACCGGGCAAGTGTGCGCTGAAAGCATCGGCGCACGCCAGTACTCTGCAAGCGGCGGGCAGTTTGACTTCGTGCGAGGCGTGAAAAACTCAAAGGGCGGGCGCGGCTTTATTGCCGTAACGAGCGTGGCACACACCAAGAACGGTCCTGTTTCGAAAATCGTGCCCACCTTGGCACCAGGCAGCGCCATAACCAGCCTTCGCAACGACGTGCATTTCATTGCAACCGAATACGGCGTAGTCGATCTGCGCTGGGCCGACATTCCCACCCGCGCACAGCGCCTTATCAGCATCGCCCATCCCGATTTCCGCGACGAGCTTACTTACGAAGCGAAGAAGCTCGGCTTCCTGTACTAACAACGTCTTCTAAGCACAATTCGTAAACCGCAGGTTCGCCGAACCGACTCGCAAAACGCAAAAGGGCTACATCGAAACCAATGGGAACGCCCCTGCTTCTTGCTTCGAAGAAACAGGGGCGTTTCAATACAGCGTCAGGGCAGCTCTTCCCGGTTCACTATTCTTTTTCACACAGCAGACTCCCTAAATCGGCTGCGTACACAAGGTCGCGCTCTTTTCGCGGCTCTTTTCTACTGTGCGGTTTCGCGCTTGCGGTTTTCCGGCTGCAAGATCAGCACGGCGGCAACAACAGCAACAATCGCGAACAGAGCGCCCACTGGGCCCGCCCACACAAAACCAGGGCCTGAAGCCACCACGCCGCCAAGGAACGATCCCGTAGCAATACCAAGGTCGGAAGAGGTGGGCATAACAGCAGACGCAAGGGTAATCGCCTTCGGATAATCCTTAGCTGAGGTTTGCAGCAGAAACGTTTGCAACGGAGAATTCATGTGGTAGATGAACACACCCGTAAGCACCACGTTAATCACGGCAAGCGCGGTGTTGCCCGAAGCAAGGCTGGGGCCAAGCAGCAGAAGCACAAGGGCCTGCAAACCGAACATGATAGGCATTTTCGCCAAGCCGTAATGCTGAGCGATGGAGCCGCTACCCAGATTGGAAACAATAGTTGCGGCACCGTAGAAGAACAGCACGATACCTACCATCCACACCGAAAGACCCACGCCATCTTCCAAGATAGGCGTTACGTACACGTAGAACACGTACGTTGCCGCCATGCCGAATCCTTTCATGATGAGCACCAAGATGATGCGACGATCCTTCAGGATTACCAGCTGATCGCGCACACGAGAAGAAACATCGGTGGAGCCAGAGCGCGGCACAGAGACAAGCAGCAATACCGTAACAACGAGCGCTACAGCTTCTACCGCTATAAACGCAGCCTTGATACCGAATGCATCGGCAAGCAGCGTGCCAATGGGCGTACCCAAGACGCTGGCAACAGAAAAGCCTGCGTAAACGAATGAAATGATGCGAGCCGATTTTTCACGAGGAATGATGTCGTTGATAAATGTCATTACCGTAGACAGCAGCACGCCCGAAACCACTGCGGTAAGCACACGGGCAACCAGCAGCGTTTCGTACGTAGGAGCCACGATGGCCAGAAGGTTGCCTGCGTTGAATACCGCAAGGAACGTCACGAACAAGGGAAACCTGCGAAAACGCCCGGTAGAAAGCACAATGATCGGCGTCGACACCGCATATGAAATAGCAAAGAAGCCCACCAGATTACCAGCAGAAGCAAGGGAGATACCATATTCCTCGGCGATATCGGGCGTGATACCGATAACGATGAACTCCGCAAAACCTAGGGCAAAACCCACGATAACCAATGCAACCGTTGCAAGTTTTGTGCGCACTGAACCCTCTGCCACGAAAGCCGTCCTTCTTCACAAGCGGCCGCGCAAATGCAGCCGCACCTTAAATTATGCTAAACCAAGCATGCCTATTTTGATTCTTTCCAACAGTATCAAAGTCCAGCAAAAGGAACAGCAAGAAACGTAAACCTCCAAAAGCGCTGCCGCGAAGAAAGAGAGGGTACAGGACAGGTGCCGTTTTCTCAGAGCAAAAAGCCCGGCGCTTTGCAACTTTTTGCCTATATTTTGAAGCCGAAGAAATGGTATCTGCCCCGTATTCCCGCTTTTTCGGGAGGGCTATTCGGGTCAGGAGAAACAAAAAGGCCAGCCGCATAAGCGACTGACCTGCAAATTCGATGGAGCCAACGGCCGGACTCGAACCGGCGACCCACGCATTACGAATGCGTTGCTCTACCAACTGAGCCACGTTGGCACTCCCGACGCTAAAAACAAGCGCCAGAGAATTATACGCAACGATCTATTTTTCCGCAAGAGCCAAAATGCCCACTCCCGCAGATTAGCCACCCGCTTACGCTCTTACCGCGTTTTTTGCAACAACGCCGCTCCCGTTTGTGCCTTATTTCTGGTTAGATAGACTAAGCGTAACAGGACCTCGACATTTGGCGCATACTGTCTCGCGCCGAGCAGAACAAGAGCGCATACCCCTTTCGGGTTTGCCGCAAAACGCAACATCACAGCTGGAAGGAGGCGCGATGATCACTACCACATGCGCTGAAACATCGGATCGTCCCCTGGTCGTCATCACGTACGCCTCTGTTGGCTCAGGCCATCGCAGCGCCGCACAGGCAACCGCTCAGGCTCTTGAAGATCTTTGCGGCAAGCATCCTGCCCTGCCGGAAAATACCGAAATCGCCGTGTTGGACATCCTCGATTACGGCTACATAAAATTCGACGGCGACAAAACCGCCAACGTGACCGTTTCCTTTAACTGGCTCTACGACATCACCTGGCATCGCACCTTTACGGGACGCCTGCTATGGGGTGGCGGTTCGGCATGGTCGCCATTCATGTTCTCGCCATTCACCAAAATCGTTCGAAAGCGCAAGCCCATCGCCATCCTGGCAACACACATCGTTGCCGCCAACGCATCGGTTGCCGCGAAGATGGTTACCGGGCAAACCTTCCCCGTAACCTGCATTCCAACCGACTACGGCGCCGAAGGCCTGTGGCCGCACCTTGATTGCGACCTGTTCTGCGCCGCCGACGAAACCATGGTGAAGGAACTCACGCCGCGCAAGGTGCCTGAAAGCCACATCAAGGTCACAGGCATTCCGGTGCGAAAGGGATTTACCGACCCCATCGATCGGGCAGAAGTGCTGAAGCAATTCGGCCTTCCACAAGACAAAATGATCGTAATGGTGATGGCAGGCGCTCGTCATTCGCAGCCTTATATCCCATTCCGCGAAATCGTGAACAAAGTCGTGCCGCTTCTTTCCGAATTCCCCAACATGCACTTCGCTTTCCTGGCTGGCGCCGACGAAGAGTACGCCAATGGGCTGAAAGGGTTTTTCGCAGAACGGAACATTGCAAATGTTTCCGTCTTCAACTACATCGAGCGTATTCCGCAGCTGATGGAAGCGAGCGACATGATCGTGGCAAAATCAGGCGGCTTGGCCACTACCGAGTGCCTGTGCGCACGCTTGCCCTTGGTTTTGGTGGGCAAGTCGTACGGCCAGGAGCGCGCCAACACCTATACGGTCACCAAAGCTGGCGCTGCCGTTACTGCCGAAACCGCAGAAGAGCTGGTTGAGCGCCTGCAGCAAATCCACGAAAACCCCGCCCAGCTTCAAACCATGCTCAGCGGAGGAGAATCGCTGCGCCGCCCGAACGCCGCGCACGATGCCGCTGTGGCTACGCTCGATTTGGTGGGAACGCTTGGCGCGCCCAAGAAGCACCTGCTGAAATTCTATTGGGGCAACAAGCCCTACCGTGTTCGTTAGGGTTATTCCGAGGGCTTGCGCAGCAAGTGCCTTATGCGAACCTTGTCGCATTCGTTAGCTCGCTTCGCCACCAAAACGCGGCCTCCGCTGCAACAACAGTGGCCCTCCATGCTTGCTCGAACTACTTCCCAAACAATCCGCCGAAAAGGCCCTTCTTTTGAACTTCTTCGGAGGTCACCTGCTGCACCTCGTAGCCAGTTGCGCCGATCACACGACAGAGATCGCCTTCGTCAAGAGGAGCTTCCGATTCAATCACGGTGCGCCCCTTGCCATGCGAGGAGGACACCTTTTTAACCTTGAAGTTATTACGCACGGCATCATTGACGTGCGATTCACACATGCCGCACATCATGCCATCGATATCGACTATGGTCCTGAACATCTGGAGCCTCCCCTTGAAAGTTCGCCTTATCTAACAAACACAGGGTACACCCAGACGGCGCTGCGGCGTCGACAAATGCCGCAAAAAAGCTACTCAGCCCCACGCTTTCCCGCGAACTGCATACGGTAATAGCGATCGTAGATGCCGCCTTGAGCCCGCAGCTCTTCGTGCGTACCCACTTCGACCACGCGTCCCTCGTCTACCACAGCGATGAAATCGGCGTTGCGAATGGTGGAAAGACGATGCGCAATTACCAAGGTGGTGCGGTTTTCGCTCAGCCGCTCGAGCGATGCCTGAACGCGCTCTTCGCTTTCGTTGTCCAGAGCGCTGGTTGCTTCGTCCAGCACTAGGATATGAGGATCGCGCAGGAACACACGCGCAATGGCGATGCGCTGCTTCTGCCCACCCGAAAGGCGGGTGCCGCGCTCGCCCACAAACGTGTCGTAGCCATCTTCCAAGCCAGCAATAAACTCGTGAATGTTCGCCTGACGCGCAGCCCATTCAACCCGTTCCTGGGAAGCGGACGGGTCGCCATACAAGATGTTCTCGCGAATAGAACCCTCGAACAGATACACATCCTGCTGCACGATGCCCACCTGCGCACGAAGCGACTCCAACGTGGCATCGCGCACATCAATGCCGTCGATTTTCACGGAACCAGACGACACATCGTAGAAGCGCGGCAGCAACGAGCATGTGGTTGTTTTTCCGCCACCCGAAGGACCGACCAACGCAACGGTAGACCCCGCGGGCACCTCAAGGGTCAAGCCACGCAGCACCTCCTTGCCGTCAACATACGAGAAACGAACGTCCGAATAGCTGATGCTCGGAGCAATTCCTTCGTCAACCACAGCACCAAGATCAATGGCATCGGACTTGTTTTCTACCCCTGGACGTTCAGCAAGCGTTTCCACGAAACGACGAAAGCCCGCATAACCTTTCTGGAACGTTTCGGTGAAGTTGATGAGCAGCTCCACGGGAGCAATAAAGATGCCAATGTACAGCGCGTACATAACCATATCGGCAGGATCGAGGATGCCCTGCGCAACAAACAGGCCGCCGCCCACAATGGTTGCCGTATACAACGCGCCCGTGAAGAAGCTCGATGCCATTTGGAATTGACCCATGAAACGGTACGAAAGTTCCTTCGTTTCGATGAATTCTTCATTGGCATGGCCGAACTTGTCGATCTCGATACGCTCGTTGCCAAAGCCCTTCACCACACGAATGCCGCCCAGCGAATCCTGCAAACGCGCGTTCAAACCCGCCATGCGCACACGATTCTGGCGGAAGATTATGCGCTTACGATAATTCTGAACAAACGCATACGTTGCCATGACAGCCGTCACCGCCAACATCACCAGCGTAAGCGGAACGTTGATGAACATCAGCAGCGTGAAGGAACCCACGATTTTCAGGGTTGCGATAAAGAGGTTCTCGGGACCGTGGTGAGCCACCTCCGAAATGTCAAACAGATCGGTAACCAGCTTCGACATCATTTCGCCGGTGTTGTTTCGATCGTAATACGAAAAGCTCAGACGCTGATACTGCTGGAACAAATCCATGCGCATCCGAGCCTCCATACGTGCGCCCATAATGTGACCCCAGCAAGAAATGAAGTACTGGCACAAGCTGCGCACCACATACATCGCCACCAGCCCAGCAGCCACCCACGGCAATACGCCCATAATGGCATCGCGAGCATTGACGAAGAAATCGCGCACAAAGAAATTGAGGATCTGGGGGAATGCCAAGTCGATGGCGGCGAGCAGCGTTGCGCATACCAAGTCGGCAACGAACAAAAACGTGAATGGTTTGTAGTAGCTAACGAATTTTCGCGCCACTTCCTTAAAGGGAACCTCCCGCTTTTCCGGCTCGCTCAAAATCTGATTCCTTTCCATTCCAGGCAATGAGTTCAAAATTACCTCCGAAGTCTAGCACCCACCGATGCGCAAACCGCCACCACTTCGCCGAATACGAGATTCGAGCACGCTTGGTTCCACAATGGCGGCTTAAACAAGTAATATGTAAAGCTGTTGGCTTTTTGCCAAGGCATGCCGTCTTGCCCCTGAAAATGCTTGACTTGCATTGCCATCGTTCTACAATCCCCCTTAATCCTATCAAACTGATAGGTTTTGCAATGTAGAAAGGACCCCGCGTTGAACTTCGACGCCATGGCGCAATACCTTCCTCTGTACGAGGATGCGGCGTGGCTGACGCTGAGCATCGGATGGATCGGCATCGCCGGATCCGTCATCATCGGCCTCATTGTGGCCATGATCGTGCACTTCCGCATCCCTGTGCTTCGCCAGCTTTGTCGCGTATACATCGAGCTGTTCCGCAACACGCCATTGCTTATTCAGCTGTTCTTCTTCTATTTTGGCCTGCCTCGCATGGGCTTCTCCATCACACCAGAAGTGTGCGGTATGGTTGGCCTTGCATTGCACGGCGGTGCCTATATGGCCGAATCGTTCCGTGCTGGCCTGGAAAACGTGGAGCCCATCCAACGTGAGAGCGCTATCAGCCTGGGCCTTTCGAAACTGCAGTCCATGCGCTACGTTGTGCTTCCGCAGGCAGTTTCGCTGAGCTTCCCATCGTTTGTTGCCAACGTTATCTTCCTGCTGAAGGAAACCAGCGTGTTTTCCGCAATCAGCCTGATGGACCTCATGTTCGTTACGAAAGACCTGATGGGCCTTTACTACAAAACCACCGAATGCCTGGTAATGCTCGTAGCGTTCTACCTCATTATCCTGGTGCCGGTTTCCGTTGCTGGTACGTACATTGAAAGGAGGTTGCGCCATGGAAGCTTTGGGGCTTGATGTTCTGTTCATGGGCTCAAACGCCACCCGCCTTCTGCAGGGTCTTTGGGTTGCGGTGCAGATCAGCGCAATCTCTGTCGTGCTCAGCATCATCCTAGGCATGCTGTTCGGCATCTTCATGACGTGGAAAAACCCTGTTGCCAAGGTTATTTCTCGTTTGTACCTCGAAATCGTGCGCATTATGCCGCAGCTGGTGCTGCTCTACATCGTGTTCTTCGGCGCCACGCGTGTTATGGGCCTGAATATCTCGGCGGAGCTTTCCTCCATCATCGTATTCGTGTTCTGGGGCACCGGCGAAATGGGCGACTTGGTTCGCGGCGCCCTTACCAGCATCCCAAAGCAGCAGTACGAAAGCGCCGCTGCGTTGGGTCTGAATAAAGCACAAATTTACCGTCAGGTAATCATCCCGCAGGCCATCCGCCGCCTTATCCCTTCCTCCATCAACCTCATTACCCGCATGATCAAAACCACCAGCTTGCTGCTGATGATCGGCGTTATTGAGATGATGAAGGTTGGCCAACAGATCATCGAGGCAAACCGCATGACCTCCCCCAACGCCGTATTCGGCATTTACGGCACTATTATGCTGCTGTACTTCGTAATTTGCTGGCCCATCAGTATGCTGGCAAACCACCTCGAGAAGAAATGGAACTAAGCAATGAGCGATACCGCCCTGCTCTCCATTGAGCATCTTAAGAAAGCCTACGGCGATAACGTGGTGCTGGAAGATATCAGCCTTTCCGTTAAGCGCGGCGAGGTAATTGTGGTCATCGGTCCCTCGGGGTGCGGCAAGTCAACCTTCCTGCGCTGCATCAATGCCCTTGAGCCTATTCAGGGAGGCACCATCGAAGTTGACGGCAAAGAGGTAACCAGCTCCGAAAAGGATCTCACCGAGCTTCGCCAAAAAGTTGGCATGGTGTTCCAGAGTTACGACCTGTTCCCCCATATGACGGTGCTCGACAACATCACGTTGGCGCCCACCAAGGTGAAAAAGATCCCCAAGGCACAGGCCGAAGAGGCGGCTCGCGCCCTCCTGAAGCGCGTTGGCCTTACCGACAAGGAAAAGAGCTATCCGCGCGAGCTTTCTGGCGGCCAGAAGCAGCGCGTTGCCATTGCCCGCGCGTTGGCAATGGAGCCCGAAGTGCTGCTGCTCGACGAAGTTACCGCCGCCCTCGACCCCGAAATGGTGCGCGAGGTACTGGACGTTATCTTGGGCTTGGCGCAGGAGGGCAAAACGATGCTTATCGTTACCCACGAAATGCAGTTCGCACGCGCCGTTGCCGACCGTGTTCTGTTCTTCGATGGAGGCGAAATCGTGGAGCAAGATATCCCCGAACGCTTCTTCGAGCACCCCAAAACCGAACGCGCACAGAAGTTCCTGCATACTTTCGAGTTCGACGCCGTCCGTCAGCACGAAGCCTAACGAGCGCTTCGGCCAGAAGGATTGGAAGTCCGGCGCAGCCAGGAGCCCAACGCGATCGGGTGAAGCTTGTCACAACCAGAGACTCAAGCAGAGTCGGGCTAAAGCCCGCTACTGCCAGGACCCGATGCAGTCGCGTGAAACCGATCGCATGACTTAAACGAAATCCTCTTCGAATCCCATCGCACCCTCAGAGCCCCAACAATGGGGCTCTTTTCGTTTTCGTAATACGGCCTTCTCAACAAATCGCAACGCCCGCGCCTGCAGAGAGCCCGTTCCCACCGATGTCACAGGCAACCGCCTGACAGCGCCTGCGCACACGGAAACCCGCCCCGCCCCCCTCGAAAGGCACGGATCGCTACAACCTCAAGCGAGCCTCGTTTGTTTCAATGATGTGCATTCGGGCGGTTGTTCGCCTCGCGCTGTTCCATGGTCCGCGCACGGATGCCCGTTGCAGCCACAGGTAAGTCGCCGTCAACTTTGAGAACGGTGGGCGCTAACAGTGGCGGCTGGGCAACGGGAGCGGAGGCGCGCTTTCGACGCATTGCCCACGATGCAGCTACGCCCCCAACTCCGCAATAACCAGCCATTCACAAAAGCAAAATGACTAATTCCCTCAATCCTTATTGACTTTGTAGGATTTAAGCGGTTTACTTCCATCAATCAAAGAAACCCTCGCACGCTAAAGAGGGCAGAAGTAAGGAGAAAGACATGACCCAGACGAAACGCACCTGGAAGCTTGTTGCTGTGCTTGTTGCAGCCTTGGCTCTTGCGGGAGCCTTGCTCACGGGCTGCTCCGGCAACAGCAATTCCTCGAGCGCAAATTACCGCACTCTTGACCAGATCAAGGACAGCGGCAAGATCACCATCGGCGTATTCAGCGACAAGAGCCCCTTCGGCTACGTCGACGAAAACGGCAACTACCAGGGCTACGACATCGAGCTGGCAAACCGCCTTGGCCAGGACCTTGGAGTAGATGTTGAGCTGGTATCCACCGAAGCAGCCAACCGCGTTGAATACCTGCAGACTGGCAAGGTTGACGTTATCCTGGCAAACTTCACCGTCACCCCCGAGCGCGCTGAGGCAGTCGACTTCGCCGATCCTTACATGAACGTTGCTTTGGGCGTTGTTTCCCACAAGGACAAGGTTGTTACCGACCTCGACCAGATTGGCGACCGCACGGTAATCGTAATCTCCGGCACCACTGCCGAGACCTACCTCACCGAGCACAACAAGAACCTCAAGCTCGAGAAGTACGACACCTACGCTGCAGCTAAGACCGCATTCGAAAACAATCCCGATGCTGTTTGGGCAAATGACAACACCGAGGTTATCGCCTTCGCCAACCAGGCTGGCCCCGAATACGTTGTCGGCATTGAACAGCTGGGCGACACCGACACCATCGCTCCTGCTGTTTCCAAGGGCAACGAAAGCCTGCTGAACTGGATCAACGAGGACCTGAAGAACCTCGGCTCCGAGAACTTCTTCCACGCAGACTATGAGAAGACCCTACTTGATACCTACGGTGCAGCATACGAAGACACGCTGGTTGTCGAGCCTGGCCAGAACTAGTCAGTTCATTGCCAACTAGCAGGTCGGCCGTGCCGCTAGAGCCGACCGATCCGCACTGTTAGAGCTGACCGATCCGCACTGTTAGAGCTGACCGACTCGTACCTGCCGACCAGCTAAAAAAGGGGACCCACACGGGTCCCCTTTTCTTATGCCCTGCCTCAAGCCGCCGAAGCGGGAAGGCGAATGCGCGCCATCCGTCAGGAAAGGCAGATGCTGGGTGGCCTTGCACTGGGCGGGGACGGCGCGGGCGACTTCCCCGCTAGACGGGGATGCCACAGACCAAGAAGTTCGGGAATTCTATATCCCAAACGGCACGGACGACTTCCCCCGCTAGACGGGGATGCCCGAACCTGCACCACCGAGCCGGAAGAGACGAAGCATCCCATCCTTCAGCGAAGGCATCTCGTCGCCGAAAGGTCAAGCGTCAGAGGATGGCAAGATTCGCGCGCTGTGCATGATTCGAGGGGCCTGTGCAGCGAAAGCGGCCCCCTCATGGCAAGATCTTCGCGCGGTGTATTCCCAAACGGCTGTTTGCGGGGCATTTCGGATGCATGGCGCGCATATCCTGCCAAAGCCAGCTCATTTTGGATACACGGCGACGATATGCTGCCACAAACTGGCGATTTTCCCGTCTGAGGCCACTTTCGGGATACATGGAGCGCAAAACTTGCCACGGATTGCCGCCCGGGGACGCATTTCGCGAGCATTTTGCCATCGGCAAGCGCACGGGAACGCACCGTGGTGAAATCTTGCCACGGCAAGGCACTCGGGAACGCACCGCACGAGTATATTGCCACTGCCAGTCAGGCCAAGAGCGCATTAGGGCGCAATCCTGCCACCACCGGACGCTGGAGAACGCATTTCGCGAGCATTTTGCCAACAGAGCGGCATCTTCGTGCGGGCGGGCCTATCGCCTTGCCATAGCTCTCGTACCGCATGAATCCGACGGCCTCTTCGTGTAGGCGGTGCTGTGTATGTGAGAAAGAGGCGCGACGTCCTGCGCATGGAGACGACTCATTGTTGCGATGGCTGGCAACCGAACGGGCGGCAGGAAGGCACGTTGCCCCGCACATGGAGGGGTGCGCTAAATGCAGGCATACGCGCGGAGGGCGCAGATGACAAGCTGGCTCACGCTCTTCGCCCAAACCGGCTTGCACCCTTCATGCAGGCCGACCTGGGCCCCTCCACGAATCGACCGCAACATAGATGTGAAACGCGGAACGAACCCGCAGGTCAAGCGAACATCGAGCGCTTGCGCGAGACTGAATTGAGGGACAGGCGCAGGAACGGGATCTCAGGCAACGATGTCCACAGACCCGCGGCAGGATCGCAAGGTGGATTCGCTCGCCGGAATTCGCCAGAGTAGTTCGCAAGGCAGGGTCACGCACCGGGATTTACGAGGACAGCTCGCAAGCTGAGTTCGCGCGCTGGTGCTTGCGGGGAGCAATTCCCGCAGCGGGGTCGCACGCTGGAATTCGCGAGTCGACCTGGCGCACAGGGTCAGCAGGGCACAAAAAAGCGCCGCTCCGAAGAACGGCGCCCTTCCCGCATAACTACGGGCGCAAACCAGATCCGCCCTGAATCGTAATGGTTTCGCCAGAAACATAGGACGCCATGTCGCTCGCCAGGAACACGGCAACAGGGGCGATGTCGGTCTTAGGATCACCGAAACGGCCCAGCGGGATGCCCTTAATGGTTGCAGCAAAGGTGTCGGGGTACTCTTCCTTCCAAGCCGCCAACTGCTCGGTCATAGCCAACGGGCAAATAACGTTGGCGCGTACGCCGTCGGGACCCCATTCGGTAGCCGCAACGCGCGTCATGCCGCGAATGCCTTCCTTCGCAGCAGCGTAGCTGGACTGGCCAGGCTTGCCGAACAGGCCAGCACCAGAGGAAAGGTTAACAACGGAGCCCTTAGTCTTCTTGAGTTCAGGGAAAGCATGCTTCATGTAGAAGAATGCAGCATACAGGCCAGAATTGATTGCCAGGTCGAAGTCTTCCTTGCTATGGTCGACCAACATAACGCCCGACTTAGATGCCTGAGCATTGTTTACCACAGTATTAAGCTTGCCGAAATGGGCGATGGTTTGAGCGATAACATTCTTTACCGCTTCTTCGTCGGAACCTTCAGCGGCAACGTGCATAACGTCAACACTGTACTGCTCCTTGAGCTTTGCCTCGGCGTCGATCAGGCGCTGCTCGTTGCGGCCCGTAATGCACAGGTTCGCGCCTTCTTCAGCAAAAGCGCTGGCGATACCAAAGCCAATACCCTTGCCGCCGCCAGTGATGATAGCCACTTTTCCCTCGAGAAGTCCCATTCGAGCCCCTTTCGCTTGCGCTTCATTTGATGACAACGATGCTAATGAGGGTCACGTGCGAACGGTCGATTAGCGGAAGCGGTCGGATTGAGTCTCTCGGTAAACGGTAAATCTCTCAATTTCAAGAACCGTTAACGGCAGAATTTAGCACAAGAGGGACAGGCTGCCATTCCGCCTAATGCGGTTTCACGCAACTCGTAAGGAAGGCTTCGACCCACTTTCAGCATGGCATCCACCACTTCGTCGAACGGAATAAGACCCTCGATACCCGCAAGAGCCATCTGAGCCGCAGAGAGTGCGTTCACCGCAGCGCTGGCGTTGCGCTTCTGACAGGGCGCTTCCACCAGCCCGCCGATGGGGTCGCACACCAAGCCAAGCATGTTGGCCAGCGCATAGCCAGCGGCAGTAAGACACATGCGCGGCGTGCCGCCCAAAAGCTCAACAGCGGCACTGGCAGCCATTGCGGCAGCAGACCCGATTTCGGCCTGACAGCCCCCTTCGGCGCCTGCCACCGTAGCGTTGCGAGCGATAATCGAACCAACAACAGCCGCATTCTTCAGCGCATCCATCAGCTGCGCATCGCTGAAGCCATGTACCTCTTGCAGGGAAAGCAGCACGGCCGGGATCACGCCCGCCGAACCAGCGGTTGGCGCCGCAACAATAACGCCCATAGTGGCATTCGTTTCCAAAACGGCAACGGCATTGCGCGTTGCCAAAGCAAGAAGCGACCCGTTTACGCCTGCGCCTAAATCCTCCAATTCACGGAGCTTGGCGGCTTCCCCGCCGATCAGCCCGCCCATAGAAGAGCGTGGGGCTTCCACAGGGGCCGTCGCCGAAGCACGCATCACATCCAGCGCACGCTGGAGGTACGAGACAATAGCGGAGCCCGCCACCCCTCGGCTCGCCAACAGCGCACGTTCACGCGCTTCGGCGGCATAACTCAAGGAAACGCCGTTTTCTTCACAGAAGGAAAGGAGCTGAGCTGCCGTGGCAAAATCGAGCTTTTGAAATTCTCGCAAAGCAAGTTCCGGGTCGATATCGGATGACACTTCGCCAGGGTTACGATGCAGACCATCGGCGGGAATAAAGCGAACCGAGCGAATAGCGGGAAATTCCAGAATGCGGTCAATTACTTCTTCGGGAACAGGATCGTCCACGTCCATAACGGTAAACGCTTCCCCGCCCTGGCGTGTGCGGTGGAGCTGCGAAGTGCCAATATTGATGCCTGCATCGCCCAGGGTGCTGGCTATATGAGCCAACGTTCCTGGCAGGTCCTGCTGACGAACGATCATGCTGTTGAATTCGCCCGTGATATGCACATCGATGCCGTCGATGCGCGTGAGCTCCGCCGCACCACCGCCAATGGAAACGCCACGTGCCACCACTTCGTTGCCGTAGCAGTCGACCACACAGGCCTCAACCGTATTGGGATGCGCGGTTTTGGTAACGGTATCGGGCTCGAACGAAAATTCCAGCCCTTGCTCCTTCGCCAGGTCGAAGGAATTGCGTACGCGCAGATCGTCGGTGTGCAGCCCCAGCATGCCCGCAACCAGGGCGCGGTCGGTCCCGTGCCCGTGATAGGTATGGGCGAACGAGCCAAAGAGGGTAAACGTCACTTCCGCCGGCTCACCATCGAGCAGGTTGCGCACCATGCTGGCAATGCGCAGCGCACCCGCCGTGTGCGAAGAGGAGGGCCCTACCATAATGGGCCCCACAACATCCCTGATACTCATCGGCTTCATGTGCGCACTCCTTGCCTGGCCGGTCGAGACGAATTGGCGCACCTGCGCCTATCTTCGTCCCATGTCTGCTCTTGAACATCAGGATAGCGGCAGAGCCCACCCGCCACAGCCAAAAACATAGCTTTTAGCGCAATCGTGACATACCCCACCGGGATCCGAAAGGCCGTTGGGGGTATACGCTTTAAGCGGTCAACTACCAGCGCCTACGAACGGGCAGCGGCCGCCTCTTCTCGCAACTCGCGCTCGATCTCGCGATCGATAGCACCTTCGCCAGTCGGCATCTTCACCTGGAACGGGACCGAAGGCGTGACCAAGCTCACCAGCGGGACAACTACCAATGAAAGAATCATGGCCAACGCACCGCAGTTAATGGGCGAGGCGATGAATCCAATGAACATATTGGACACGGTAAGGCCCACACCCACGAAAAAGCTTGCCCATACCGCGCCTTTCGAGATGCGCGAACTGTACAGACCCCAGATCAGCGGACCAAGGAACGCGCCAGCAAGCGCGCCCCAGGAGATACTCATCAGCTGAGCGATAAACGTGATGGTGGAGGTGTACTGCACCAGCGCGATAGCCGCCGAGATAACCACGAACACCACGATAAGGCCGCGCATCCACGTAATCTGGCTCCTCTCGGGCATGCTCTTGATGACGTTGCCTTTCAGAAGGTCCAGGGTCAGCGTGGAAGAAGAAGTGAGCACCAGCGAAGAAAGCGTCGACATGGAAGCCGACAGAACAAGCACTACCACAATGCCGAGCAAGATATCGGGCAACCCGGAAAGCATGGTGGGAATGATGGAGTCGTAAATGGGAATGCCGCTGGGAGCGAAGGCGATCTGATCACCGAACAGGCGACCAAATCCGCCCAGGAAGTAGCTGCCACCCGCAACCACAAAGGCGAATACGGTAGAGATGATGGCGCCCTGCTTGATAGCAGGACCGGTTTTGATGGCATAGAACTTCGAAACCATTTGAGGCAAGCCCCAGGTACCCAGCGAGGTAAGGACGATGACGCCTACAAGGTTGAACAGGTCGGGACCGAACATCGAAACAAATGCGCCCTGCATATCGGTACCCTCGGCAGGGATCTGCGAAAGAGAAACGATAGCTTCGGAAAAACCGCCTTGGCCCGCAAGCACCACCGCAATTACCGCAACGATGCCCGCCAGCATCACAATACCTTGGATGAAGTCGTTCAGAACAGTGGCCATATAACCGCCAAGTACCACATAAACGCAGGTAACAACCGCCATACCTACCACACACCATTCGTAGGGCAAGCCAAACGCCATACCGAATAAACGGGAAAGGCCGTTATAGACACTGGCGGTATAGGGGATCAGGAACACGAAGATGATAGCCGCCGAAGCAATGCGCAACCCCTTCGACTGGTAGCGCTTGCCGAAAAACTCGGGCATGGTGGTGGCCTTCAGGCGCTGCGTGATCTCACGCGTACGCGGACCAAGCACCCACCATGCCAACAGCGAACCAAGAAGGGCATTGCCGATGCCAATCCAAAACGCCGCCAAGCCGTATTTCCAGCCGAACTGACCTGCGTAGCCAACGAAGATTACCGCCGAAAAGTAGCTGGTGCCAAAAGCAAACGCCGAAAGCCAGGGGCCTACGTTACGGCCACCTAGAACAAAGCCGTCAACGTTCTTGGTGTGCTGGCGCGCGTAAATGCCAACACCAACCACAACACCCACGAAAATCAAAATGATGCATATCTTTGCAACCACGAAAGAACTCCTTTATCTTCAACAAAACATGCTGGTCAGCCGATGCCGCAGCGAGCATAAATCGGCGCAAATCGAACCGGCAAACTACAAAGCCCCATGATCGAAACCCACACAAAAAGCGATGCAGGCGCGTCTCCCGACTGATCGACAAGCTGTAGGAACCAGCAATCGAAACCCGCATGAAGGCAAAACGGATACGCCTCTCGATCGACCGGGAAAAGAACACCACTATCAGCGTCTCAACGCCAAACCAAGCCGACTGACCAGGGAAAACGAGAACGCACACGACCTTTTCGGGTATAAAAAAAGCACCCAGGAAAAACCCGTGTGCTATCAATATCGATACGTTATGGAGGCAAACTCAACTACGCAATGCGAGCGCTGGGCCCAATGCTGGGAAGTAACAGCAGCCAAACCGAAACAGCCCTGAGCCAGATGCTCGGACATGACGGCGCAAGCAGACATACACTTCTGAGCAAGATGCTGAGACATAACAGCACACGAGCCCAAAACCACAGCGATATCAGCATTGGCCTTCGCCAACGCAGTTGCGCTGCTGCGTGCGATATGTTCCTTTGAAAAAATCATGGAAGCCACTTTATCACAATAAAGAGCATTGGGAAGACCCATCATCCCGTCCCGCTCCGTTTTGCGGTGAACGGTTCCGCTTCTGCGCGATACGCATCGCTGCCGCCAACGCCCGCAACGACGAGGCGCCGTGGTGGCAGAGCCCGCCAACGCCCGCAACACCGTGGTGCCGTGATGGCAGAGCCGCACGTCAGCGCCCCGCTTCACACGACGGCCTAGCACGTCAACGCCCCGCAGCGCGCGATGACCGAACAGCACGTCAACGCCATGCAGCACGCGGTGAGCGAGCCGCCCGCCAAAACCCCGCAGCACCGGGGGCAGCAACGGCATCCGCGCCCGCGCCTGCTCATGCTCCGCCCGCTCCGCCGCCATTCGTGTCAACGGCGGCACCGGCACCCGAAACTCCACAGCACCGCATCGCCCAGAGCTCACGGCACCGAAGCGACAGACTGACGTAGGCTGGACACGGCAATAATCATCTTCCCTTCGCCTGCGCAGACGAAGGGCCCCGGACGAAGCATCTTTGAAGAGCATTCCCGAACAGGCGAAGGGCAACATTCCTAGACGAAGCATTTTCAAGACTCATTTCGGACAGACGCAGGCGCGCCCTTTGAATGAAGCACCCTCGAGGCGCACTCCGAGCAGACGAGGGGGGGGGAGCGAATTCCTGGCAAAATATCACCCTGATGCATTCCCGAAGGAACCCCTGACAGGAAAAACGCCCTTTCGCGGCAAGATATCGCCACCATGCATTCGAAATGAGCTGGTTTTGGCAAGATATGCTCCCCATGTATTCATAATGCCCTGCAAAGCGCCGTTTGGGAATACATCTCGCGGGTATCTTGCCATCAAGGCGCCCTTTTGCCGTCCGAATCCCTCAAATCATGCATGACGAGCGAATCTTGCCCACGCTCGACGGATCCAGCTGGACGAATCCTGCCATGTTCGACGGATCCCGCTGGACGAATCCCGTCACGCTCGATGGCTTCACCGGGCGAATCTTATCGCGCTTGGTGGTTTCTGTCGTACAAGTTGCCATCCCGCCCTGGCGGCTCCCGTTGGGCAAATCCCGTTGGGCAAAGTACGCTTGATGGAGCCAACGGCTTTCACCGCCGCGTCCGTCATTGTCATTTCCGCGAATGCCCTTTAAAAAGCACCTAAATAACTGGGGGGCTCGGCTTCGCGGGGACCAATCCGCTGCAGCCCCAGTTTCGTGGGGCCCAATCCGCCCAGAGTCCCAGTCCCAAAGCGCCCGGGCCATTTCAGCACTAGAGCCGCAATACGCTGCGGAACCTCAGCTCCGAAACGCCAAGGCTGCTTCAGCGCCAGACATCAAAGCGCCCAGCCCGTTTCAACTTCTCGAACCAAAAGCACACAAGCCCAAAACCATCAGCCCAAACCACCAAGGGAAAGCACAGAGTTCATTAGCTTTTTCGCGCAGGCACTTTGAGGGTTGGCAACCACGTTTTCAGTGGGGCCACATTCAACAACTTCCCCTTCGTCAAGCACCAGGAGCCTATCGGCGAGTTCCGACACAAGAGCCAAGTCGTGAGTAATAAACACGATGGATTCCTTGCCCTTCAACCGTTCGATGAGCGAAACAATATGTGCTTGGGTAGACACATCAAGGGCACTGGTTATCTCATCGCATATCAGCACCGAAGGGTTGGCAGTAAGCGCCCTTGCCAATGCCGCACGCTGACACTGACCTCCACTTACCTGAGAAGGAAAACGCTGGTAAAAGCTCTCGTCTAAGCCAACCAGCTGAAGCTTTTCAAGGGCCTGCTCCTTCGCTTCCGCACGCGTGGCACCAAAGCTGCGCGCCACCTCGGCGATGCTGGCGCCTAACGTATAACTGGGATCGAACGATTCCAGCGGCATCTGGAACACCATTTGAATGCTCGAATACACATCTTTACGTTGCCTGCGTGGCAAACCGAGGATTTCTTTCCCAAACAATGAAACCGAGCCGCCATCAGGCCGCTCAAGCAGCGTGATAACGCGGGCCAGCGTGCTTTTGCCGCTGCCACTGCCGCCAACAATACCCAAGCATTCACCCTGCTCCAAGGTAAAGCCCACCCTGTTCAGCGCCGGTTTTTCCATGCTGGGAAAACGCTTGGATACACCGTTAACCTCCAGCGCCTTCATCGAGCACCCCTTAGCTTGGGAACAGCAGCGATAAGCTGACAGGTATACGGATGCTGGGGGCGAGCAACAACCTGCTCGGAAGGCCCCTGCTCCACAACCTCCCCGTCTTTCATGACATACAAATACTGGGCCATGTGGGCTAACACGGCAATATTGTGGGAAACCACTAAAAGAGACACCCCAAATTCGCGATTTGCCGAAACGAGCTCCTCTACCACTTGCGCCTGAACCGCCACATCAAGAGCGCTGGTAGGCTCATCAGCGAAAACGACCTTTGGGGAATTCATCAGCGCAAGGCCAATAGCAGCACGTTGGGCCATACCGCCGGAAAGCTCGAAAACATAGCTGCCCAAAACCCGCTCAGGGTCGGAAAGCCCCAGCCTTCCAAGAAGCGACGTCGCACGCGCGCGTGCCTCCCCCTTCGAAAGCTCGCCACACAAAAAAGCAGTCTCCTCGAATTGGGAGCCTAACGTGCGAACGGGGCTGAAAGCCCGCTGAGGGTTTTGCGACACCAACGACGCCACTGTGCTGACGAAGGAAAGATGCTCGGTCTGCGTCATGCCGGAAACGTCTTTCCCAGCAAAACGAATGGAGCCGCCGCAAACCTCGCCCGCCTGCCCAAGCATTCCAAGCGCGGCGCGAAGCAGCGTGGTTTTGCCGCAGCCCGATTCGCCAACAATGCCCACAATAGAGCCCCGCTCAAGGGAAATGGTGACACCGTGAAGCACGGCGTCACCGTTGTACGCAACACGCAAGTTTTCTATTTCGAAAATTGCAGACATACACCCTACTTGTAAGACATCTGATAGTTCAGCCAGTCGTACTGACCCTGCATAGCAAGGTTTTCAACGTCGGCTGCCGTAACGTCATTTACCAGCGTATGAACCATGTAGACATAAGCATGGTCATCGAGCGCGACCTGCTGGATCTGCTTCACCAGCTCCTTCTGCTTGACCTCGTCGCCGGTCTTCTTCAGCTGGCCAAGAAGCTCGTCAACCTTGGCGTTACTGTAATGACCATAGTTGCTGGTGCCATCGGAGCCCATAACCGCAGACAGGTAGGTGTAGGGATTGCCCGTGGGAAGCGTGGAGTAAGCCATGGTGCCAATGTCCCAGTCGCTGTCGGCCAAACGAACGGTGATCTTTTCGGCTACCTCAATATCAGCAGCGATGCCGATCTGGGAAAGCTGTGATGCCAGCGCTTCGCAGTCCATGGGCAATGCAGCGTTCGCCTGATAGGTAATCAGTTTCAGGGAAAGCTTCTTGCCATCCTTTTCCAGCACACCGTCACCATCGTTGTCGGCGTAGCCGGCATCGGCCAGAATCTGCTTTGCCTTTTCCACGTCGAAGCCGTCACAGGTCACACCATCAGCATAGCCAGAAGAGTCGGGGAATGCGGCGTGGGATGCTTCGGCGGAATTGTTGTAGATGGAGCTTACATACGAATCACGATCGACGCACATGCCAACGGCCTGGCGAACCGCATCATCCTGCATAGCTTCGCTCTTCATGTTGAAGTACAGCATATGGGCACGAGCCTGATTGGTCTGATGCAAAGTGTACTTGGACGTATCGCTCAAGTTTCCAATCTGGTCGTCTGCAACATTCATCAGCGCACAAACCTCGCCAGACTGCAGCGCGGATACCTTCGACTGATCGTCGGTAAGGTACTTTGCATGCACAGTCTTGATTTTCGGCTCGCCCTGCCAATAGGAATCGTAGGCAGAAAGCTCAACGTCGCCATTGCCTGCAACCGAATCGATCTTGTAAGGGCCGGTGCCCACAGGCTCGTCTTCGGCAGCGCCCGAGTTCACATCGATGATAGAGGCAACAGGCTCGGACAGTTCGTTCTTAAAGGCGGTGTTAAGGGAATTGGTGGTAACGGTAAGCACGTTGCCGTCAGCCTCCATATTGGCAATATCGAGCGATTTCTTGGCGCGCTCGTTCATGCTGATGGTGCGATTCAGGCAATCCACTACCGCCTGAGCATTGAGTTCATTGCCATTCTGGAACGTTACCCCTTCACGAATCGTGATCTTCCACGTGGTGTCGTTCACCATTTCGGCAGACTCAGCCAACATGGGCTGAGGATCGAAGTTGGCATCGATGCGGAACAGCTGCTCGTAAATGCCCAGATAGGAACCCTGCCAACCCATGTAGTTGTTGGTTGGGTCAAGGTTATACTCGCCAGCGTTTGAAGTCCAGGCAACGCTCATCTCGTCGCTATTGCTCTTAGAATCCGGCGAGCACCCCACAAGCGCGCCCACGGCACCCGTGCCCAAAGCACAGGCAAGGGCTACAGCGGCAATGCGCTTTGCCAACCTCTTCTTAGCTTTCACCATCTCGCTTTCCTTTCTTCGATGGCTTTATTTCTTTGCCCTTACAAACAGAGAGATCTTATTTCCCAGCACTTCGTTGACCGAATCGCCGAAAAAGTTGAACACCGCAACCACCAAGAAGATGGCAAAACCTGGTGCGAACACCGCCCAAGGTGCAGTTTGGAACCCTGATGCCGCCTGATTGATCATGGCGCCCAACTCGGGCGAAGGAGGCGATGCGCCCAAACCCAAAAAAGAAAGTCCCGCCAAACTGAGCATCGAACCGCCGATGTCCAAGCACGCCGTAACAATCAGGGGCGGAAGAATATTGGGCAGCACGTGTTTCAGAGCAATTGCCATTCTGCTCAGGCCGCCAATAACTGCCGCCTGAATGAAGGGGCGCTCTTTCAACGCCAACACGGAAGAACGGGCAATGCGCGCAAAGCGCGTCCAGCCGGGAACCACCAGCGCGATAACCGCATTCTGCAAACCGCCGCCCAGAAGGCCGGCGATGGCAATGCCCAAAACCAAAGTCGGGAACGCCATAAAGGCATCGGTGATGCGCATTACCACGGAATCGAACACGCCGCCGATATACCCCGACAACGTACCCAGAACCGAACCGATAACAACGCTTAAAGCCACAACCGCCAAAGCGGCAAGCACGGTGGTGTGCAATCCCGTTAGGACACGACACAAAATGCAACGACCCAGCGAATCGGTGCCCATAAGAAATTCCCCGTCGGGTGCGCGGTTCGACAACGCAAGGTTGGCAAGTTCGGCATCGTGCTGGCACAACAAAGGCGCAACGAACGAGAACGCAACAATAAGCAGCGCAACAATGCCGCAATAGAGCGCACGGCGCCCAGCCAAACCACCGCTTCGACGCTTGCCCCTAGACATGCACACCACCCCGCCTGTCTTGGGAGGAGGATTGCTCCAGCGCCAAACGTGCACGGGGGTCAATACGAGCCTGGAGCAAGTCAACGCAAAGGTTGACCAGCACAAAGAGCACCGCAACGATAAGCACATACGCCTGAACTACCGGGTAATCGCGCGCGAATACTGCCTGCACCGCATAGAAGCCGATGCCAGGCCAGCTAAATACGTTTTCGATAATGGCGCTACCACCTAAAAGCTGCGCAAACGTCATGCCCGTCAGCACCAAAATGGTAGGCGCCGCAGCTTTCAGCACGCTGCGGGACAGAATGGCAACGTCGGAAATGCCGCGCAAACGCGCCGCCTCGACGTAGTCCTGCTCCATTTCCTGTAACACGATGGTGCGGATCTGGCGGATGTACATCGCTGATTCGCAAAGGACCAGCGTCAGAACAGGCAGAACCCAGCCCGCACCCTTCATGCTTCCGATACTGGGCAACCAATGAAGCGTCAGGGAAAACACAAATATTAAGATCAGAGCCATCAAGAAGCCCGGAACCGAAGCCCCCGCAAAGGAAGCGAAGCGAATAATCAAATCAGTTGCGCGGTTCTTCTTCAGAGCGCACAAGCAACCAAGAGGAATGGACACCACAAGCGTGAGTGCAAGAGAGGTAACGGCCAAGAACAACGTTGCTGGCATGCGCGCAGCGATTTCCGATGCAACGGGCCGTCCTGAGCTGATCGATATTCCCAAATTCCCTTGGAATATCCCCGCCAGCCACGCAACGTACTGTTCCGCCACAGGCCTATCCAGGCCGAGCTCTGCCCTTTTCTGGGCAACCACACCGGGGTCGGGCACCGTGCCGCCGCGCGACAAAAGCGCCGTAACTGGATCGCCGGGAGAAAAGTACATCAGGAAAAACGAGACAAGCGTCACCAAAAACAGCACTACCACAAGATGCAGCAGTCGCTGTGCGATCATTTTTTTCATGGGACGCCTAGCGAACGGGCTTTCGTGCAACCACCATAAACTGCGGAGCAAATTCATAGCGCTGCTGTTCTTCGGCCGTCCACACGCGCGAAGAAACATCTTCAACTGCTTCAACTTCGAAGCCAAGCAAGCGAAGAGCCATCACGTCCCACGCAGGGCGGTCCGCCGCAGCAATGGGCATGTCTTTCGCGAGTTCTTCAAGGACGTTGAAGATGGGTGAAGAACCCGTACCATACGCAAGGGCACGCTTAGCGTCCAGCGATTCTTCGTGGAGGTAGTGCCACCAGGAAGAGTCGAAATATACCAGGTAGCCACCAGGGCGCAACGCATCGCGCCAGCTTTCCAAGGCCTCCTTGGCAACAGCCAAGTTGGAAAGCACGTTGCGGCTTACCACCACATCGAAGGTTTCAGGAACGAACGGAAGCTGATCGACGCAGCCCAATACCAAAGGAATTTCCAGGCCCTGATGCTTTGCGTTCATGCGGGCGTGAAGCAGCATGCCCTGAGAAAAATCAACACCGCACACACGATACCCGCGCGATGCAAGAGTAAGCGCCATGGCTCCCGTGCCGCAGCCAGCATCAAGAACCCAAGGTGACGTAATACCACGCTGCAGGAGTTTTTGCTGAATGAGGTCGCCCCATTTATCGATGGAGCCATCGAGCCCAAACGTGTTGGAGCGCTCGTTCCAATAGTCACGTGTGGCTTTGAGCACGTTGAAGGCTTCGTTTCCTTCTGCAGCAACAACGGGTTTTTCCGCAGCCACAGCAAACAGAGGCGAAGCGCCATAAAGCTCATATTCCCAGTCCAAGTACACTTCCTTACCAGCATCTTCAATTACCGTGATGCCGTCAAAGCCCACCTGTGTCAGGGCATCGGCGTCCCATGCGGGGCGCACTACCGACGAAAGGGGAAGAGAGTCGTAGTAAGGCTTGTCGTTGGTACACACAGCTGTGTGGATGCCGGTTTTCCGATAATACGCCGCTTCATTTTCGCGCACCTTCTGCGCAACGGCTTCGCTATAGAACTCGTGGTGCCAGTTCGCATCGAACACGAGCAGCTTTCCGCCAGGCTTCAGAACCTTCAGGCATTCACGATAGGCGGCAACCGGGTTCGGCAGCGTCCACGTAACGTTGCGCGTCACAACCAGGTCGAAGGTTGCCTCGGGGAAGCTCAAGCTTTCGGCGTCCATATGGAGCATCACAGCGTTAACGCCGCGCTTTTCGGCATTCGCACGTGCGCACGCCAGCATGTTATCGGAGGTATCGATGCCATACACCTTGGCGCCTTCTGCACCAAGCGCGCAGGGAAAGAACCCAGGGCCGCAGCCCAAATCGAGGACGGTTTTCCCTTCAAGGGAGCACCCCGCCAAGCGAGAAACCAGGGCGACCCACTTCGCCGAACGGGAATCTGTCAGCTCTTCGTTTACGTACTGATCGTAGTCATCAGAATCAGACCAGGAGAGTGATTCGTAATCGGGATCAAGCGCGGCTTCCTGCATCGCGCCCCCTTCTGCGTCGATGTTACTTCTTTTAGGACCGTAACATCATAGCATGCCGTAACACGTTCTTGAAATCTGTAACCTGCGAACGGCTTTTATGGGTTGCGGGCAGCCGTAACCCATAAATGGCTCCGTCGGATGCGGGTCGCTGCGACCTATGAACGGCTCCGCCGAATGTATGCCACCGCAACCTACAGGGCGTTTTCAACAAGGCAAGAACAGCCGCAACCAGCAAGCCCCTTTCTGCAAGGTGAGGGTTGCCATAACCGGCAAGTCGCTTTCTGCCCATAACCCCCAATCCGAAGCGGCACATCTTCCGGCGCCCAACAGCGCGCCTAGCCTGCGCCATAAAAAACGCCGCCCGTGGGGGGGCGGCGTTGGTAAAACTTAGTAACGGCTGTCGAAGATGCGCTGGGTCTTTTTCTCGGAGCGGGGAAGCTCACCGATAGGCACACCCTTGGCATCGGGAGTGCAGCCGATCTTTGCCTTGAAGATGAGCGCCAGCTCTTCTTCGCAACGCTGCAAAGCTTCGCCTTCAAGCGAGGTTTCAAACAGCACCGTAAGCACGTCGCGGCCCATGATATGCTCGATCATTACCTGGTACTCGGAAGACGTACCCGAGGTTGCGGCGATGACCTCTTCCACCTGAGCGGGGAACATATTAACGCCCTTGACCTTGAACATATCGTCGGTGCGGCCTACCAGCGTGTCGATGCGGGGGTGTTTCATGCCGCAAGCGCAGTCGCCCGGAATGATGCGGGTAAGGTCGTGCGTGCGGTAGCGGATAAGGGGAGCGCCTTCCTTGCGTAGGGTGGTAAGAACCAGCTCGCCAACCTCGCCATCGGGCACGGGCTCGCCTGTTTTCGGGTTAACAACCTCGGCATATACGTAGTCGCTCCACAGATGCATGCCATCGTGCTCGTGGCAAGAAATGCCAATGCCCGGTCCATAGATTTCGGTAAGACCGTAGATGTCGAAGATCTCGATGCCCAGCTCGGTTTCAATACGATGGCGCATCTTTTCGCTCCAACGCTCGGAACCAATAACGCCCTTCTTCAGAGCAAGCTTGTCGCGGATGCCGCGTTCGGCAATTGCCTCGGCGAGGAGCAAAGCATAGGAGGAAGTGGCGCACAAAACAGTAGACTGCAGGTCTTCCATCATGCGCAGCTGCTTTTCGGTGTTGCCTGGACCCAGCGGAACCGCCATAGCGCCCAGCTTTTCAGCACCAAGCTGGAAGCCGATGCCAGCCGTCCACAGGCCATAACCCGGCGTAATGTGAATGCGGTCTTTGTTGGTGATGCCCACCGTTTCGTAGCAGCGCGAAAACATCGTGGCCCAGTCGTCAACATCCTTCTGGGTATAGGGAATCACCACCGGAATACCCGTGGTGCCAGAAGAAGAATGGATGCGAACGATCTTTTCCTCGGGCACGGCGGCCAAACCCAGCGGATAGGCCTCACGCAAGTCAGCCTTTTCGGAGAAAGGCAACTTCTCAAAATCTTCCTGGGTCTGAACGCCAGAAAGATCGATGCCCTCGAATTTCTTCGCATAGAAGGGCGAACGCTCCTTCAGCGTCTTGAACTGCTCCTTGATGAGGGAGAACTGCTCGTCGGTCAATTCCATGGATCTGCCTTTCTGTGTAGCAGGTTGCCTTGTTACGCTGAAAACAAACCGCAAATAGGGGGCACCCTCCCCTTGCGGCTTCTAACCAAATTACAGATGATGCGTCACACTCTAGCACGATAAAGCGAAACACATCGGAATAATCGAGTTACGCACCCAAACCCAGGCTGACGGTACGGCCCATCGAGCTAGATGCCTTCAGCCGAGCTAACGACACAGGCAGCAATCGAGCCGCACGCTCCCCAGCTGGGCTGATGGTGCAGGCCCTATCGGCCTGCACGCCCACGGCAAGACCCACAACGTGAGAACCAACCAAAACCACGCTCCAACCGCTGACAGCGCGAAAGCCATCCAGATCAGGCTATGCACCCAACCAAGCCGAAAGCACGAGCACCAGCCTGCCTACACGCCCTCGACCAAGCTGACAGCGCGAAGGTTCATCTCGACGAAACGCTCCTTCACGCAAGCGGGAACAACGGCGCGCATATCATCAAGCGTCAGCACGCCGCGAAGGGCGCTCTGGCTTTCGGGTGCGTTTACCGCCTTAAGGGCGCTTGCCAGCATGATAATGTTCAGCGCCTTACGGGAACCCAGTGCGCCGCACAGGGCAACATCGTCCACCGCAACCACATGAGCACCCGATGCCTGCAAAGCCTCGATCATCTTGGCAGGGTCGTACGAAGGCGATTTGAAATCGCCCACCGTAGGGGCAACGCCTGAACGAGCAACTACCATCACGCCCGAAGGCTTCAGCAGATGAAGGGCACGCAGGCCCTCGCCGGGTTCAAGCGCGATAATCACATCGTCGGACGCATCGCCAGGCAACGGAGAAAACACCTCTTCGCCGTTGTTGCCCATGCGCACGTGGCTCATAACGTCGCCACCGCGCTGTGCCATGCCCGTGGTTTCAGCCGTACGCACCTGCCAGCCCTTTGAACGGGCAGCTTCGGCCAAGATCTTCGCAGCAAGTACGCTGCCCTGCCCGCCGATGCCGGCAAGAGAAACGTTGATCATTGCGCACTCCCTTCGTTCCCATCGCACTCTAGGGCGCCGTCTTCGCACAGGTACGTGCATAAACCACAGCCGTTGCACAGCGAAGCGTCAACAACAGGGCGGCGATTCTCGGCGTCCCAAGAAAGCGCGGGGCATCCGATTTTCAGCACGCACTTGCCACAGCCCGTGCACGCCTCTTCGCGGTAGCGAACAGGAGCACCAGGCTTGATCAGCTTCACGCAAGGCGATTCGAAGATGATGGCGGAAGGACCATCGTAGTAGATTGCCTCACGAGCCGCTTCGCGTGCTTCATCCAAGCGCAGCGGATTGGCGTGGGTGATAACCTTCACGCCCAATGCGCACAACACCGCTTCGATGGAAATAGGCTCGGACTTGGGACCCATCAAGGTAACGCCCGTGCCCGGATGAGGCTGGGATCCGGTCATCGCCGTGGTGGCATTGTCCAGTGCGCATACGGTGATGTCGTGCTGGTTGTACACCGCATTGGCAATGCCCGTCATGCCGCTAGCAAAGAAAGTGGAATCGCCCACGAACGAAAGGGCCTTCTTACCAGGCTCTACCACGCTAAAGCCCTGCGCCACCGTAATGCCCGCACCCATGCACAGGCACGTGTCGACAGCGTTCAGGGGCTTTGCATTACCCAACGTATAGCAGCCGATATCGCCGCAGAAAATGCCGTCGCTTGGCTTCTTCAACGCGGACTTCACCGCGTAGAATGCGCCACGATGTGGGCAACCTGGACATAGCAGTGGAGGGCGGGCGGGCGGCTGAATCTGAGCCACTTCTTCGCCAGCACTTGCAGCGGTGGCAGCTTCAGCGCCGAACACTTTGCGGGGCTCGGCCAGCTGCACACCGAAGAATGCACGCAGCTGAGCAGCAATGGCATCTACCGTGTTTTCACCGCGGTCGGTGGTTTCACCTGTCAGCTTGCCATGCACGCGATAGCCGGCATGCACGCACCCTGCCGTTTTCAGCATTTCGTCTTCCAGAACATGATCCAGCTCTTCGAGCACAATCACATCACTTAAGCCCTCGGCAAAGCGCACGGCGCGCTTCTGAGGGAACGGATACGGCGTGCCCACCTGCATAATGCGATACGCAGGAAGAGCATCCACCGTCTTGCCGTAAGCGGGGCCACCCATGGTGCAGTAACCGCCTTCGCACTGCGGCGGAAGAATTGGCGCTGCAGGAGCACCTTGCGCCCACACGAGCTTGCCCGCCTGAACCTCTTCTTCTAGCAAGCGCAATGCCTCACGCGTATAGGCATACGAAATGCCGCCGGCAACAATGCCGAACTGAGCATCTTCACCCTCGGTGAACATGGGGTTGAATGCGTCGAATTCGCTCTCGGAGAAATCGTTGGCAATGGAAACCAGACGCTCGTTGATTTCCCTGTGCGCAGCATAGGAGCGTTTCGGGAAAATAACCCAACGTGAATCGCGCTTGAAACCTTCGGGCGTGCGCGCCTGGGTATGTTCGGCTACCTCAAAGTAGGTGGAGGCATGACATACGCGTGTGGTGGGGCGCATCAGCACGGGAGTCTGATATTTCTCGGACAAGTCGTAGGCGGCGCCCATCATCTGGCATCCCTGCTCGGGTGTTGCCGGGTCGAACACCGGCACCTTGGCGAAGGCCGCAAAACGACGCGTATCCTGCTCGGTCTGAGAAGAAATAGGGCCCGGATCGTCGGCCACGTACAGAACAGTGCCGCCTTTCACGCCCACATAGTTCAGCGACATCAGGGCATCGCTGGCAACGTTCAAGCCCACCTGCTTGCAGGTATACAGCGTGCGTGCGCCAGAATAGGCTGCACCCGCCAGCAGTTCCAAAGCCGCCTTTTCGTTCGTGGACCACTCAACATGAACGCCTTCGGCACGACCGGCGGCATGCTCTTTGGCCACCGTTTCGATGACCTCGGAAGAAGGCGTGCCTGGGTATCCGGCGCACACGCGCACGCCCGCCTCGAGGGCGGCATGGGCGAATGCTTCGTTACCCGTCAAGAATTCTTTTGCCATTAAGCTATATCCTTTTACGCCTCGGCCATATCGGCTTTGAGCTTTTCGATCTTAGCGCGTGCCTCATCGTTGCCAGTGCCGAGCATCTGAACAGCCAGGATGCCTGCATTCTTTGCGCCATTGATAGCAACCGTTGCGACAGGTACGCCGCTGGGCATCTGAACCATGGAAAGCAGCGAGTCCAAACCGCCCAAATCGCTGGTCTTCATGGGGACGGCGATAACAGGGAGCGGTGTATAGGCGGCAACAACACCGCCGAGGTGAGCAGCCTTGCCAGCAGCAGCGATGATGACGCGAATGCCGCGGTCTACTGCAGAAGATGCCCATTCGTGTACCTCTGCGGGCTTGCGGTGAGCGCTTGCCACCTTAACCTCGTAGGGAACGTCCAGCTCCTCAAGCTGTTTCATGCACGCTTCCATCGTAGGCATGTCGGACTCGGATCCCATGATGATTCCCACTACGGGCTTGTCGCCAAAAATAGAGCTCATTGCTTGTCCTTAAAAACGGAGTTTTCTTGTATGGGCAATTGTATCACCGCACCATTTCGCGGGAATTACCAGAACCGCAGCGGGACCCACGCGGCAGGGTGAGGCGCGGCGGATGGCGGGGCGCGGGTGGGCGCAGATGGCTCCACGGGCGGGCGAGGCCCGGTTGGCTCAGGGCCGGGGTTCGGTTGGCGCGGGTTGGGGCTCGGGCGGTGCCAGCGAGCGCGCATCGGTGGACGCGATGCGTCGGCGTGGGCAGCACGAGGGCAGCAGGAAGAGCCTGATCGACGGCTCGCCCCGACCGCAATGGGCGGTGCGGCGAATGGCGGCGCACGGTGGGCGCGATGCGGGTGGCGAAGCGCGACGCGTGTAAGACAACGGCGATGAACGCGGGCGAGATGGCAGGGGCGCAGGCCGCGGCGGGCACAAGCGAGATGGCAGGGGGGGGCGCATGCGGCAAGCAGGCCAGGCCCGCGCCGCAGGGCGCAAAGCCCGTTCGGCCGGACCGCATGCCGCTGCCGCAGGGCGCAAGGCCCGTTCCGCCGGACCGCATGCCGCTGCCGCAGGGCGCAAGGCCCGTTCCGCCGGACCGCATGCCGCTACCGCGGAAAGGCCGGGCGGCGCTGGCAACATCTTCGCGCCATGCGTGATTTCGGGCTCCTCGACGCGGAAAAGGGCCCTTGGCGGCAAGATTCGCGCGCCATGTATCCTGAATCGCCCGATTGCGCCCGGAAATGGATGCATGGGGCGAGGATGTTGCCATCTTGATCTCGAAAAACATGCATTTCGGGCGGATGTTGCCAGGAAGAGGGCCTTTTTAGCGCATTCGGCGGAAAAGGGATGCATACGGCGCGGTTCTTGCCAGTCAGGGCCCTGGGGCCGCCGCAACGCGAGGAGAGAGATGGGGCGCGATGCGGATGTCGGCGCACGGTGGGCGCGATGGGGGGGGCGATGAGCGCGGGATCTGCTCGGTGGCGACATAGAGGGATGCGGATGGCGGCACGCGGCGGGCACGATGGGGGCGATGCGGGCGGGACTTCCCGATGGCAACGACCTAGACGACGATTCTGGATCTGCTCGATGGCGATATAGAGGGACGCGGGCAGCCGGGAGCAGCGCGTAGGCGATGGAGGCGCAGTGGGCGCAGGGCCGGGGCTCGGGCGGTGGGACGAATCCGAGGCCGAGGAGCGCGCGGAATCGTAGGCCTAGTGGAGCAGGCGGCGGCGCGGCATGGCGGACGCCCTGGGAGCGGGCAGCGGCGCGAGGCAGGGATGGGGGGGCGGCATGGCGGACGCCCTGGGAGCGGGTAACAGTGGGCCGGGGCTCGGTTGGCGCTGGTCGGGGCCCAGACGGTGCCGGCAAGCGCGCATCGGTTGACGCGATGCATCGGCGTGGGCGGCAGCTATTCGCTCAAGCTGGCAAGCATCGCCGCAACGTGCTCCTTCAGCGCTTCGATGAGCTGCTGGTTCACTTCGAGCATCTTCTGCAAATCGGCAAGAGAAGCATTTTCCACGTGATAGCCCGTGCTAGCGGAGCAGGGCATGGCGAACTCCGTTGCCAGAGCGGCGGCAATATCATGGGCGGGAATTTCATCCCTATGGCAGGGGACAGCAAGCAAGCTAACCGTTGCCGTGCGCCCTGGCTCTGGGCGCGGAATGGCCTGAGCCGTAGCGCCCACGTGAGCGAAAGCAGGCGTACAAGCGTACACCACGATACCGCGCGGGGTTACCGTAACCACGGCCTCAAGAGTGAACACCCCTTCGCCCGCACAAACCGTATCCGTACAAAACGCCATAGCAATCCCCTTTCTACGTGGTCAAAGTGCCACCCGATCGTCTACTCGGAAGCAGATGCCGTTTGCTCTCCTTGCGTGCGGCTCAATGCGCGCTCTATGCACACGCCCCTGGTATGGACGAGCCTTTGCATGACGTCCGATGCAACATGGGACACGAAGGCGTACTTCGGCTCGGGGCGACCCCCCCCGCATGCGATCCGATGTCCAATTCGCCGCCTGCGCGGGAATGCGGATGCCGCAAGCTTCTATTCTGTCCCGACACCGCACAAAAGACGGAAGGCTCCCGCGCACTCAACTTCCGATTTCGGTTGCGGTTTTCGAGTCGAAACCGGCACCGCACAAAAGACGGAAGCTTCCCGCGCACATCGCCCCCTTGCGCGCAGCCTTAGCTTGTCTCGTGTAGCCCAAGGTCGGCACGAGCGAATGACGACACCGCATGCGGCCTTAGCGCCACAATACAACAAAAGCCAGGAGGGACAACTCTCCCGGCTTTACTTTAATGGATTGTGGCAAATTCAACCGCGCGCGACCAGCCCGTTGATGGAATACGGAGAATTCGACCGCACCGACCAGCCCGTTGATGGGCTGCAGTAGGCTCAACCGCGGTATGCAGTCCTTTAATGGATTGCCGCAAACTCAACCGCACCGACCAGCTCTTCGGGGCTGGCGATAAGCACGCTTGGCATCTGCTCGAGCAAGATGTCGCGCCCGAAGAACTTGCCCCAGGTAACGCCCACACATGGCATGTTTGCGGCATGGGCAGCCTGCAAGTCGTAGGGGCTGTCGCCCACATACACGCATCTATCAGGCGAAACCCCGAGTTTCTTTGCCGCCGTCAGCAGCGGATCGGGATCAGGCTTGTGGGCAGTGCTATCTTCGGCGCCATTCACGCAGGCAAACGCATCGAACAACCCATGAGCCTTCAGGCTCTTCGTGGCCAAGACTGCGCGCTTTGACGTAACCACGCCAACCGTGAAGCCCGCATTCTTCAAAGAGGCAATCGCCTCGGGTATGCCCGGGAACGGGAAGGACTTTTCATCAAGGTCGCGCTCGTTGTATTCGCGATAGACGCGCGTCAGTTCGTCGGCAATCTCAGAGCCGCAACCCCGTTCGGCGGCAAACGCTTGCATCTGAGTTACCAGAGGCTGCCCAACCATGGAAACAAGCTTGCTATCGGGCAGGGCTTCCCCAAACACCGTCTTGGTGGTGTAGCGCATGCTTTCCAGAATGGGAGCATAGGTGTCGAGCACCGTGCCGTCCAAGTCGAACAGCGCCACATCGCGCTTGGGCTTCAGGGAAATAAAGGTATCGGACATAATGAATTATCTTCTTTCAAAAATGATCTGCATTCAGAGGCAAGACCGAACATTACCATTCACAAACCCACGAGTAAAACGGCAAAGCGGGCATTACACACTTCGTGCCGCCGAAGGAGCGTTTCGATGCGGGAAGGGCCGCCCCGTACAACAGCCCGTCAAGCCCGTGCCCGGCAAGGCGTTTCGCGAGGTCGAGGGCCGCCCGACATGGGAGCTGACCATGCCCGCCACGGCACTGACGTTTCCACGAGGGGGGCGCCCATCTCCGCGTTTAGCTGGTCAATATGAAGGTGCTTCGATGTGGGCAGTAGGGCGGTTTCTAGCGAATAACCTGGGCTATGTCGCGTCTGAGCACGACTATATTGGAGCTCGCCCCTTCGCCCGCGAAAAATCCGAATCTGCAAAGGGCCCCTTCAAACCGCAGGGGGGCTCCTTCAGGGAAATCGCTCGGCCGAATCCGAGAAGATAGGCACCGGCGAACATCAGTGAAAGCCGACAAAAACAAAAGAAGGGCCGGCTTGATGCCGACCCAACCAATTAGTTGAAGCATATGGTTCCGCCCACGGGAAGCACGCAACACCGTACTGCGATGATGGGCCGTAGCGTCGCCGCCCTGCGCGAGGCGAACGCAACGCTGTATTGCAATGGGGCGCGCACGCCGCCGTACTGCGACGGGTCATAGCCTGTAATTGGTGCCGCCCCGAGCGACAACGCACCCTTCAGCCAAGCGAAAAGCGCGATTACAGACCAAGCGCCTTCTTGAGGGAAGATACGCGACGACGGGAGACGGGGATCTTCTCGTCTACGCCGTCGAGCGTAAGAAGCAAGGTGCCGCCCGACTGGGGCTCAACTTCCTTGACCAGCGCAAGGTTAACCAGGTAACCGCGATGAACGCGGAAGAAACCATGACCATCGAGCGTTTTTTCCAGCTGAGCCAAGCTTACGGTAGAGAAGAAACGGTCAACGCCAGTTTGCAGGTACGCATAATCGTCGCGCGCCATAACATAGCGAATGTCATCGATGTTGATGAGGATCTTCTTGCCACCCTTTTCAACGGGAATGCGCTCAGCCTTCTGGGCCTTTGCATGAAGCAGCACATGTTCGCGCACACGGGCAAGAGCATGGGAAAGACGCTCGGTTTCAACAGGCTTAACCAGGTAATCGATGGCATTGACCTTGAACGCATCCAGGGCAAATTCGCTATAAGCAGTAACGAATACCACGGCAGGCGGGTACTTCAAATGCTGCAGAGCCTCTGCGAGCTGAATACCGGTAGCCTCGGGCATGTTGATATCCAAGAACATAACGTCGCAAGGGTATTCCTTGAGCTTTTCGATAGCCTCGCGGACGCTTGCGGCCTCGGCAACAACTTCAGTCTGGTTGAGTTCGCCTAGCAGGAAGCGCAACTCGGAACGCGCTGGCGCTTCGTCATCAACGATAATTGCCTTCAGCAACGCAACCTCCTCGTGTTTCGTGAATTTATCATTCCTATTATAGACCACTTACCGAATATGCGCCGACCTATCTGCAAAGCTCTTGTCAGGCAACGCTTCTACAGATTCGCGCAATCGGGAAGGAACAGGGTAACAGAAGTTCCCTTTCCCAGCTCACTTTGGATATCCATATAGGCCTTCTCACCGTAGTAGCCACGCAGTCGGTCGTTGATGTTCTTTACGGCAATGCCCAGGCCGGTTTCAGATTTCGGCGCCATGATATTCTTCAAGGCATCTTCCTTCATACCGATACCGTCGTCGTTTACATGCAAGTACACATCGTCGCCATCGAGGGTGCCAGAAATGGAAATGGTGAGTTTGCCTTCCGCGGGCATGGCGTGCTTTACAGCATTTTCAACCAGCGGCTGAACCATGAAGGCGGGCACCTGCATAGCGCGCACCTCTTCGCCGATATCAACTTCCACCGCCAGGCGATCTTCGCCGAAACGTGCCTGCTCAAGCGAAAGGTAGCGCACTGTTTGCTCAACCTCGCGCGAAAGGGAAATAAGATCCGAGCTGTTTTCGAGCGTCTGACGATAGAACACCGCAAACTCACGCAACATGACGCGAGCCTTGTTGGGGTCGGTGCGCACCAACGATGCCATGGTGTTGATGATATTAAACAGGAAGTGCGGGTTGATCTGGCTCTGCAGCGCCTTGAGCTCCATGCTGGTGGCAAGCTTCTTCTGCTCTTCAAGCTGCAAGGCGGCAATCTGCGTGGAAAGCAGCTGGCCAAAGCCTTCAGCAACGGAAATCTGCGTTTCGGAAATGCGCGAAGGCTTGGGATAGTAGAACTTCAACGTACCCTGAATGGAAGACCCCATCTTCAAGGGAACGATAATGGCGGCCTGGATGGCGCTCATGGGAACAGGCAAACCCACTTCAAGCTGCGAGCGCAACACACGGGTTTTGCCATCCTGCACAGTGCGCTTCGTGCCAGCCGTGCGGATATGCCCGCCCAATTCACCCAGCTCTTCCCTGCCAGCGCCAGCATAGCCCAAAACCACTTCGCGGTCGGTGATGGCAACAGCGCATGCCGAAGTGGAAGGGAGCAGTATCTCGCACACCTTCTGCGCAGCTTCCGACGTGAAGCCTTCTTGCATGGCTTCCAGCGTTGCGCTTGCCAGGTTCAGCACCGACATAGACTGGTTTGCGCGGATGCGGTCGGGGTCGAGGATCAAGGCAATGGTAATGAGCAGGAACGCCGTAAACAAAGCGCCCGAAATGGTGAGCACCAAATAGTTGGTTTCGGGGCCGAACATAGCCCAGCCCAAAACACAGCCGCAGATGAGCGCCATGCACAGCGAAGCAATTTCAAGAAAAATGGTGACGTTGTGGCGAGGGTAGGCCATAAACGATCCTCCGGAAAACGGGAGCTACTTCCACCTGCGCCATACACGTCGCAGGTAATGTGACCATAGCATATTACAGTGCAGCTACCTCGTTGCCCAGCAGCACTACTGCGCTGATAAGCAAAAATACACCAAAAGCAATGCGTAGCTGTCGCTCGGGAACACGACGGATGAGGTTTGCGCCAATCACCGCACCGGGGATGCTGCCCGCCGCCATGGCTATACCCGCAAGGTAGTCGATGTTGCCCAGCATGCCCTGATAGACAACGCCGGGAATGGCCAAGATCATGATGGCAACCAAAGACGTACCCGATGCCTTGCGCATCATAACGCCCAGCACAGAAATAAACAGGGGCACCATCAGGAAGCCACCGCCAACACCCACGTAACCTGAGGCCAGGCCCGCGGTTAGGCCGATGCCGATAGCAACAGGCAGATTCTTGCGCGTAAGCTTGAACTCTTCTTCGCCCAAGTCTTCTTCGATGACCGCGGCCTTAACGGCCGCTTTTTCCACGTCGACGCCCATGGCCTTGCCCGAAGCAGGGTTCTTTGGCATGCGCGCAGCCTTGCGGAACATCTTGAACGATGAAAAACCAATGATAATTGCCGCTGCCAGCATAACCATCCATGCCGGCGACATATTTGCCAGGTGCACGCCCAAAGGGCTGGTACATGCGCCAGCCAAGCCGCACACAATGCCCAGCTGGGGAATGCACGTCTTGTTCTTGATATGGGTGATAAAACCCACCAGCGAGGTGGGAATGATGGTGAACAGCGAAGTTGCCGTAGAGGCAAGAGCCGAAAGCCCGAAACCCAAGCGGAACAGGGGAACCATCAAGGTTCCTCCTCCGATACCCAGCAAGCCCGACAAAATGCCAACAACTACGCCAACTGCTGCGGTAATCACAAAGGTTTCCATGAAGTGCGCAAATCCTATTCTTCGTTGATGTTAAGCCTGATCTCGGCAGTCATGCCCGGATCAAGGTTGGCGACAGCAGGTTCCAGCAAGTCGGAAGCGTTGCCCGCGCCATCTGCCGATGCGCCCGCCGGAGCGGCGGCTTCAACCACCACTTCCCCGCCCGACTGGCGGGCAATGGCCGCCTGCACCAGCGCTTGGCGCAAACCGCCATCGCTTTCCATGCGCGCCATGATATCGCCCCAGGTGTACTGGAACTCGAAGTACTTCATGCAGTGTTCCTGAGCATATTCGGTTGCCTCGCCAGCAGCGGCCTTGGCGCCTTCGCGATAACGCTTCTTGTCGGGGCGAGCCAGTGAACGCAGGAACGCCGTACGCTTGATGCGCTTGGTGATGCCCGGCTCCAAAAACGGGCCAGGGTACGGCATAAGCGAAGAGGGCTTGATCTGCAGAAGGTCGATCTGCGCGCGGCTGAACTCAATTTTGTAGTACTCGTACACCCAGCGGAAAATGTCGCGATAGAAGCGATGGCCTTCGTGCCTGTCGCGCGGAGGACGGTGCATCAGCGACCACTGATTGTCGAACCAGATGTCGGAACCGTACATGCGCAGGTTGAGCAAATAGTCCAAGTCTTCACCGCGAAGAATCCACGGGTCGAAGCTCAAACGGCGATACGTTTCGCGATGCAGCGCCAAGCAGCCACCGCATACATGGTTGGAACGAGAAAGGCGCGGGCCGGACATGGCCTTGCTGATCCAATTATTGAACGCGCGACCCTGCTGCCAAAAATGGTTGTACCAACGGTTCTGACTCTTCGAGTAGTAAGTGCCCTCATCGTTGAAGTAGAAGCCCGACTTAGCAAGGATGGGAATGCCCTTCTTAGTGAGCTTGCCCAGACCGTACATGGCCTTTTCCAGAAATGCCTCGTCTTCGATAGTTTCATCGTCGTCGATGAACACCACCGAATCGAACCCCAACACCTGGGCAACAACCAAACCGAGGTTGCGAATGGCGGAATAGCCTGTAAGGCCAATAGCCTCTTGCTGACCACCGAAGCCCAGCTGATCCAAGCGCTGCTGAACAATCTCAGCTTCAGCGCGCCCAACTACCAACGTGTGCATTTGGGGGAACTGGTTGGCAATGTTTTGAACCTTCTTGGCGGCTTCGTCTTCCACGCCACCCTCGGCGGCAACCAAAATAATTACCTGGCCCAAACCGCGCACTTGCTGCAACGAATTCAAGCACCTGCCCAACGTGCCCTGTTCGTTCAGGGGCGTAGGATGGTCGTACAGGTTGGAAGGCTTTGAAGCGCCGCGCTTTGTGGGCGCGGTGTGAAAGGTAGGTATGATCACTGCAGGATTCATGGGTCCCCCTCTTTGCGGCCCGCCCTATGCAGGCCCCTTAGAAAAACAACATCCCATGATGGGATGTTGCACATAATATTGTAGCGCATCGGAAAGAGCGCTTGGTTTCACGGTTCTTAACGCCTTCGGCGAGGATGTCCTCGACGGCTGCGAATGCGCTCCGCCTCTTCGCGGCGGGTTTTCACCTGAGCGCTTTCTTCGCGAAGGCGTACGTACGATTCCAGACGTTCTGCCGCTAAATCGCCCGACTCAACGGCGGCTCGGACAGCGCATCCCGGTTCGTTGGTGTGGGTACAATCGCGAAAACGGCATGAAGCGGCAATCTCTTCAATGTCCGAAAACGCAGCGCCAATGCCTTCGTCGGCATCCCAAAGCCCCAAGCCGCGCACGCCAGGCATGTCGATAATGCGGCCACCCGTCGGCAGATAGATAATCTCGCGAGAAACGGTGGTGTGCCTGCCCTTGCCATCGCCGCGCACAGCAGTGGTTTTCTGGATGTCACTGCCTACGAGCATATTCACCAGGCTCGACTTGCCCACACCCGACCTGCCGATAAGCACTGCGGTTTTGTCGCCCTCGGCAATTATCTGGGCAAGGCGCTGCACCGACGCCTCATCGCGGTCGGAAATGGCGAGCAATTCGTCATTTCCCACGAACCCATCGATATGAGAGCGCACTTCTTCCACTTCAGCGGGCGAGGCCATCAGGTCGGCCTTGGTAAGCACCACCAGCACTTCCGCTCCCGTTTCGTGGGCCAAGACAAGCTCGCGCTCCAGGCGGCGTGTGTTGATATCTTCAATGGGCTGGGCGATGATAACCAGGTCGAAGTTGGCGGCCAACGTTTGCGGAAGGGCCCGTTCGGTAGGGTCTTTGCGCACAAACGACGTGCGCCTGGGCAGCGTCTCCTCGATGATGCCTTTGTCATGCCCGTCGGGAAGGGAAATGCGCACTACATCGCCCACCACCGCACGCTGATCGCTGCTCTTCACCAAGGAAGTGGCATGCTCGCAACGAAGCTCACGGCCATCGCCCAAACGAACCAAGGGGAAGCCTCTATCGAGCTTCACCACCACTCCAGTTTCGACGGCTGGAGTTTCCATTACAGCGTCCCCTCTCGTTTAGATTGGTACAGAGCCAACAGTGCCAAGCCAGCCAACACCGAAACGATGCCAAGACCGAAAAGCTTCGGATCCATCCCAGGCTTGTTTTCAGAACCGGCGGCAAGCGCCGAAACCTCTTCCACGTGAATGTCGGACATACCCTGATGCTCCCTACAGTCCAAGTGGAATGTGCCACGCACTTGGAGCGTGGTGCCAGTAACGCCATAGCTGCCGTACGTGTCGATGTTCTTCGCTTGTTCCATGGTCATGAACACCGAAACCACGCTAGGGTTTGCGGGATCGTCGTCTTGCAGGGTAACCCAGCAATTGTCGGGTTGCATTTCATCGTTGATGCGGTCGCCCACCACTTCGCCCTGCACAAATACTGTTTGGCCTTCATAGTACGAGTCGGCCTGAGCCAAGTCGGCAATGGTTGTTTGATACAAAAACGAGCTGTCAGAAAGCTGGTTCACATACACATGATTGTTGGGCTTAGACGATTCCTGCCCTTCATCGGCCCAGGCAACACCGGCACACAGCAGCACTGCCGCCAACACACATGAGCACCATGCCGCAGCAACGGTTCGCTTTGAAAGCAGCTTGGTCACGAGCGCACCACCTTCCTGCGAGGCGCGATGGACACGACAACTTTCACGACAAGGGCCAAAAGCGTTACGAATTCCAGACGACCTGCCCACATTTCAAGGATGTACACCGCTTCCAGGGTTGGCGGCATGCCGCGAGAAACAATACCCGAGCTCAAGCCGCCGTTGGAAGCCATGGCAACCGATTCAAAGATGGAGGAAATGGCATCGTAGCCGTGCGCGATGCCCGCAAGCGAGCCAATAAGATACGTAACCACGAACAGGGCAGAAACGGTCATAGCTGACTTTGCCGCATCGGTGGTAAGTACTTTGCGCCCCAGATGATAGTAGCGAACGGAAACGCGCGCCGTGCTAGGAGAAAGGGTTTCCTTGATGGTGGAAACCATAGACTTGGCAATGAGGCCGATGCGCGAAAGCTTGATACCACCGGCGGTGCTTCCGCTGGAACCGCCGATTGCCATGCACATGGCGATGATCAGGAACGCGCCTGAAGAAAATACCGTGGTGAGCTGATTGTTCGTAACATTCTGGAAGCCCGTAGTAGTGGCTGCGGCCACAACCATGAACACGCCGCGGCGCAGCAGCGCCATCAAATCAGAGAAGCCACCCGAAGCGCACGTTGAGGCCATAAGCGTGATGGTGGCAACAATAAGCCAGATGGCACCCGTGCGGATTTCCAAGTCGCGGAAGAAGGAATCGGTTTCGCCGCGCTGGGTTTTCACGTACAACGAAAAGTTAATGGCGCCCAAAAGCATAAGCACCATACAAATGATTTCCAGCGCAAACGAATGGTAGTACCCGATGGACTGGCTGGTAGGAGCAAAGCCACCGGTAATGAAGCCAGAAATTGATATCCACAAGGAATGGAAGAAAGCACGCACCGGTTCCATGCCGGAAAGAACGCACATCACGAACAGGATAACCGCAGCAACTGCAATAGCAGTAAGGGAAATGCGGCTGATAAGGCGAACCGTGTTCACGATGTTAGGCAACACGTGTTCGCTTCGACCTTCTGAAGAATACAGGCCCGAAGTTGCCTTGCCCAAAAGGCCCAGTGAAAGAGCCACGACAATAAGGCCCAAGCCGCCGATAAGGTGCATTACGAAGCGCCACATGTTGTCGGCGGTAGAAAGGTGCTCCAGGTCGATAACGAGCGTAACGCCTGTGGTGGTAAGCCCGGAAACCGCCTCCATAAGGGAGTCGAGGTACGAACCGTAATGACCCGAAAGCGCCAGGGGAACCGAAGCCACAAACGCCAGAACAATCCACGAAAGCCCCGTTACCGCAAGCGCCTGCTGGTGGGTGAGTTTGCCCGGCTGTACGCACAAAAGACGCAGCCCCGACCCAACGATAAGCGAAATGCCCACCGCCAGCAGATAGCGCGAAGCCGGCTCCCATTCCTGCATTGCAATGGCAACCACCAACGGTACCGCCAGCGCAATGGTGAAGAAAGAAACCAGCACACCAAGGTAGTGCGCTACGACACGCACATCAAACAGGGTAAAGCGAAGCCACATGTTACTGCCCCGCCTTGCCGAAAATGCGCCATACGGCAACGAGGGCAGAGCGCCGCCCTCCGCACTTGAAAACGTTGTTTTGCCTGCTGGTATACGCCATGGCTACCCAAGCGACCCCAGCGCAAAAAGGAAACGGACAACAACGGTAATGCCATATAAGAGCAGCAAAAAAGCGACGATGCTCATCAGCACCGCCGAAAAACCCAAAAGTGGGACGCGAATACGCTCTTTCAGCTCGTCTTTATCCATGGGGGTTATTCTAGTACATTCTTGCTTTATGGCTACATAAGCAAAGCAAGGGAGCCATGCAAGGGGCCAACAACACTAAAGCGGCCAGACTCGAGGCCTGGCCGCTTTAAATGATTCGGCTGGGCTGACGCCTGACAACCTTGGACGATTCGCATCGGGATTGAAGCCTGATCGCGCTGAAGGACTCACGCCAAGCTTAAAGCCCGACTGAGCTAAACGGTTTGTGCCGGATTTGGAGCCCGAGCGCTTCGAATGATTCGCGGACTGATGCCTTGCGACCCCGAAAGGTTCGCCAAGCCTGGAGCCCGAATGACTCGGATGATTCGTGCCAAGCTTGACGCCCAACCGCCTTGAACGGCTCTCATGATGCGCAGCTATTTTGCCGGGATTCAGCTAAGGCAGGCGCCCGATTGGGGCGGCGAAGCCAACGCTGGGATTTTGCTACTTGTTAGCCGTATGGGGCACCAAGGGGCAGGCGATGCCGCCGTCGCGGAAGTAGCGAACTAAGAAGCAACGGCCAGAAAGAGCCAACGCGATGCCAAGACCAGCATAGAAGAATGCGATGAACCACGTGGGGGCAATGCCCGAAGAACGCAACCCAATGCCCATGGTCATCATGAACGCCATAATGAGGTAGCCCTTGGCATCGAAGAACCTCCAGAACGGCACACGATCTTCTTCCATAGCTTCAATACGGCCGGCATGCTTGCCAACCAGCTTGGAAAACATTCCTGCATGGAACACCGTGAAGGCAACGATTGCAGCAGGCACAAGTACCAACATTGCGTGCTCGCCCATTTCGGTAAATGCGGAAACGCCGAGGATGGCGATGTTGAGCCCAGCAGCAAGCCAAACAAATCCAGCAATCAGCAAGAGCTTTTCTTTTGCCACGCGCATATGATTCCTCCTTGTTTCCGGGCCATTCGATCCAGACCATTCGATCCAGGCACGCCGATCGGGCTAATACGTTAGTGGGACGATAGCACTTAAACCGAAACAGGTGGTTCGTTTCACCTCATTGACACCCGTAACCCGCAACTTACTTTTTCAGCGGCGACAAAAGCGCCGCGTACGGCGCATGGCATCGTGGTGCATGGCTACGCGATGTTGCAGCGCATGGCGTTGTGGCGCTGCGGCGCATGACATCGTGGCGCATGGTGTCGTGGCGCTGCGGCGTTGCGGGACCGATACCAACTTTGCGATATTTACGACCCGCTCGGCAGCAACGCGACAATCAGCGGGTTGTGCCACCGCCAACGCCCGAACCGCCTGCAACACCCGCAGTCCAGCGGCGTCGGGATGTCGGGTGGCGTAGGCAAACGGGGGGCGCTCGGAGCCACGGCCGTGGGCCAAGCGGGAGCCGTAGCACATGGTCGCGCGGGGCGTTCGGCGCGGGCGTCCGGTCGTGGCAAGATTATGCCTTGATGCGTTCCCGGGCGCTCGACGATGGCAAAATGCTCGCGAGATGCGTTTCCCAGCGTCCGACGGTGGCAGGATTGCGCCCTGATGCGCCCTTGGCCTGACTGGCAGTGGCAATATTCTCGCGCGATGCGTTCTCGGGGGCCTTGCCGTGGCAAGATTCCGCCGCGGTGCGTTCCCGGGCGTCAATCCGTGGCAGGTTTTGCGCTCCATGCATCCGAAAAGCCCCGCAAACAGCCGTTTGGGAATACACCGCGCGAAGATCTTGCCGGGAAGGGCCCCTTTTCGCTGCACGGGCCCCTCGAATCATGCACGGCGCGCGAATCTTGCCATCCAGCGTCGACGAAGCGCCCTAGCGCCCGCAATCCCTGTGCCGCCGACCAGCGCCAAACCGCCCGAGCGCCCGCAACCCCAGCGCCGCCGAACAGCGCGGAACAGCGCGAGCCGCCCACAACCACGCCGCCGCCCTCATGGCAGCGAACCACCCACAGCATTCGCGGTGCCAGCGGCAGCCACACCGCAAACGCTCCCACACCCCACCGCCCCGCGACACTGAGGCGTCAGGCGGACGTGAAATCCTGCGCCGCCCGAGCCCCGCAGCGCCAAAGCGCAGCTCGGGGACCAACGGCACCGCAGCGCCCCATGGAGCCATCTGGCCGCAGCATCCACAACGGCGGTGGCGCCACCAGACTCGATGCGAACCCTGACGCCACAGGCGCCACCGCACCCACGCTGCCCGCCGCTAGCGGCTGCCCGCAGCGCCAAACCGCCCGCGCGCCCCACGCGCGAATCAGCAGCAGCCTTCGGCGGGACTTCGCTTTGTTCCATCGAAAGCGCGCACCCACCATACATATTTATCCGCCGCTCCTGTGGCGGGGTTTTCCAGCTGATGCTCCAAGAACAGCTGCGTTTCCCTGCCACCCAGGCGAATGTCGAAGCGCGCCGTGCGCTTGCCATGGCGTACCGGACCGAAACCGCTTGTCATTAGCACCTCGTCAATGCGGAAAGCACGGCAATCCTTGAGCACAACAACGCAAGGCTCAAGGCGGCCATCCCGCCCGAACCGCGCCAACACGTCCACCGTTTCGCGGTGCACGCGCCTCATTTCGCCATCTTTCGCCCTGTAGTCCATGTCTGTATACTAGAACAGGTGTTCGTATAAAAGCCAGCGAACAAACTCTGTTTTCGATGTGATGGAAAGGATGGCCCATGCTTGCCAGCAAGCGCACAAAGAGCTATGTGTGCATCGACTTGAAGAGCTTCTACGCAAGCGTCGAATGCGTCGATCGAGGCCTGGACCCTTTCACCGAAAACCTCGTGGTTGCCGACCCCGCCCGCGGGTCCGGCACCATCTGCCTTGCCATAACCCCCGCCATGAAAGCGCTGGGCGTAAAAAACCGCTGCCGCATTTTCCAAATTCCCAACGGGATCGAATACACCATGGCAACGCCGCGCATGGCCCGCTACATGGAGGTATCGGCGCAGATAAACGCCTTATACCTGCGTTACGTAAGCACCGAGGACATCCACGTGTACAGCATCGACGAATGCTTCATCGATGCAACTCCCTACCTGAAGCTGTACCGCATGGGCGCAAAGGCCTTCGCCGAAATGCTGCGCAACAAGGTGACTGAAGAAACAGGCATCACCGCCACGGCAGGAATCGGCCCCAACCTGTTTTTGGCGAAGGTGGCTTTGGACATCGAAGCAAAAAAGGCAGCCGACGGCATAGGCATACTGGACGAAGAAAGCTACAAACGCGAAATCTGGTTCCATCGGCCCATAACCGACATCTGGCAAGTGGGCCCAGGCATCGCGCATCGTCTGGCAAAACACGGCATCCACGATATGGCGGGCGTATGCGCGGCAAACCCTGCATGGCTGAAAAAGGAATTCGGCAAAAACGGCGAATACCTGCTAGACCACGCCTGGGGACAGGAGCCCTGCACCATCAAGCAGATAAAAGAGTACCGCCCCGCAGCGCATTCGATATCGAACGGGCAGGTGCTGATGCGCGACTATTCTTTCAGCGAAGCACGCACCGTACTGCGGGAAATGGCAGACGCCAGCTGCTTGGACTTGTGCTCGAAGGGGCTTTCGTGCGGGAACGTATCCGTACACGTTGGCTACGCGCAGCCCTATCTTACCGAAAGCGGCAGATGGGGCATGGGAAGCGGCGGTTCGACCAAGCTTTCCGAACGAACCGATTCGTCGCATCGCATAGTGAAGGTTGCGCTGGAATTGTTCGACAAGCACACGCTGAATAGCGAACCTATCCGCAGGCTAACGGTGGCACTGGGCGCCCTCCAACCCACCAAGTACGACCAACCCAGTCTTTTCAGCTCGGAAGACGATGGCAAAGAAGCCGACCTGGCCAAAGCATCCATTGCCGTGCGCGACCGCTTTGGCAAGAACGCATTGCTGCGCGGCACCAGCTTGAAGCAGGGCGCAACCATGCGCGAACGCAACAACCAAATAGGAGGCCACCGTGCTTAGCGAAGACGATTTCCTGGAAGACGTTGCCTTCGACGAGGCAGAAAGACGCCGCTGCATACTGCGCGACATTGCAATGCGAATTAAGGAAAACGGCGCCCGCTTCGCCGCCAACAACCCTAAACGAGCAACCCAGTTCATGCCCTTCGCAGCGCTGACTGGCTTTGAGGAATTAATGGCCGAAAAGGAAGCGGACGCCGCCAAATTCGACGATTTTGCCGGGGCGCAGGTGTTCGACACGCCCTAGAGGCGCAGGGGAGGGAGCGCGACCACCCTAGGGCGCAGGACTCCCGCAACCCCCGAGCACGCGGGATGCGTGTCGGGGGTTTTCTCGTATCAGCGGCAAAGAAACCGCAAATCCTGTGCACCCGGGATGCGTAAAGAGGGTCGCCGTGCAGCGCGACGCCCTAGGGGCGCGGGGCGTACTGGTTAAACCTTCGCGAGAAGCGCCCTCCCGCCCGTCGACTGCTCCAGGCACGCGGGGCGCACGCGGTCGGCCCTGCAAGCTCCGCCACCACGACCCGCCGACCACCCCAGGCGCCTGACGTACCACCCCGCGCAAGAACCACCGCATGCTATGCTTTTCTCCAAATTTGGCAATCAAGAGGATTAACCCACACCAACGTCAACAGGAGGAGAGTTATGTTCAAGATTTCCAACTTCACCGACAACGATGACGTAACCGTACTCAAGGAGTTCGGCGCCTTCAAAACCATCGAATGGAAACGTGACCTTTCCGTCAACGAAGCTTCCGCCATGAACGCTTACTTCGCCAGCGAAATGAACGTGCGTCGCCGCCAGGTTATCTGCGACCTGAGCCAGGCACCCGTCACCGTTCAGGCCGGCGCCATGCAGTGGATGGTAGGCAACGTAACCTGCACCACCGGCGTTAAGGGTGTGGGCGACCTGTTCGGCAAGGCACTGCGCGGTGCGGTTACCAGCGAATCGGCAATCAAGCCCGAATACCAGGGCACGGGCCTTCTGGTGCTCGAGCCCACCTACCGCTACATCATCACGCTCGACGTAGCCGATTGGGACAATTCCATCGTGCTCGACGACGGCCTGTTCCTGGCGTGTTATTCCAGCCTCCAGCACAAAACGGTTATGCGCAGCAACGTTTCTTCAGCCGTTGCTGGCAACGAAGGGCTGTTCAACCTGGGCATCCAGGGCTACGGCGCGCTGTGCCTGGAATCGCCCTGCCCCGAAGAAGAGCTGATCGAGGTCACCCTGGACAACGACGAGCTCAAGATCGACGGCAACATGGCGCTGGCTTGGGGCGGATCCCTCAACTTCACGGTTGAGCGCTCAGGCAAATCGCTCGTGGGCTCTGCCGCTTCCGGAGAAGGTTTGGTGAACGTCTACCGCGGCACTGGCAAAGTGCTTCTTGCTCCGACACTTTATTAAAAATCAATCGCACTCGAGAAACTATAAATGCAGGTCAGCCTTACGCGGTCTGCATTTATGCTGATCATCGCCCACACTTGCTCACATCACTAAAGCGGTTGTGACGCATGCCCTAAGGCGGCTCATTGCAATACAGCATCCCCGGAGGTAGAGTGACGAACATGTTCATCTACCCAAGGAGGTTATCGTGAGTCTGGATCACCGAATCGTCATGCCCCCCGCTGAAGAATTCCAGGGCCTGTCGCCCGAGGAACTGCCGAAGGGCCTTGAAGGGCTCGTAGTAGTCGAGCTGGGAGATTACGTCGCGATGCCTGCCTGCACTCGTGCGCTCGGCGAAATGGGCGCCACGGTGTACAAGATCGAAACCATCAAGGGCAACCTGCACCGCGGCGACGGCGTTGGCTTCGGCATGCCGGAGCTGGGCCCCGACAACCCGGCGTTCGACATGAGCAACGCCAACAAGAAATTCCTTTCCATCGACATGAAGTCCGATGGAGGACGCGAACTGGTAGAAAAGCTGCTAGAACAGGCCGACGTGTTCGTTACGAGCCTGCGCAATCCTTCCTTGAGGCGCTTGGGCTACGACTACGAAACATTGCATGCCCGTTACCCGCGCCTGGTATACGGCCAAATGCGCGGCTATGGAGAACGCGGCGCCATGAAGGATGCCAAGGGCTTTGACGCCACCTGCTATTCCGCCCGTGGCGGCCTGCTTATGTCCATTCCGCAGGCTGGCGAGCACTTCCAGCCAGGCAACATGCCCGCCGCATTCGGCGATTTCAATTCCTGCATCGCCCTTGGCTTGGGCATCATGAGCGCCGTTTGGCGCGCTCAGCGCACCGGCATGGGCGATCACGTTACCGTGAACCTTCACCACATGGCGCTGTGGGGTATGCAGGTGCCTGTTGTTTCCGCCCCGTTCGGCGTGCCCTTCCCGAAGAGCCGCAAGGCCGTGCCCTGCCCCACCAACAATTCGTACATGACCGCCGATGGCGTATGGTTCCTTATCTGCTACGGCACCTATGATTCCTGGTATCCATTCGTTGCACGCCTGATTGGCCTGGAAGAATACGCCGACGACCCGCGCTTCACGAATTGTGCAACTATCAACGCCAACGGCGACAACGCAACCGTGGTAAACATGATGGCCGAAGCCTTCGCCAAACACGACTGGGCATACTGGAAGGAAGTTTTCGACACCAACGACGTTCCCTACGCAGTATGCAACACCATGGATGATGTTCTTGAAGACGAAGAAGCTTACGTCAACGATATGCTCCGCCCGATTCACTACGACAGCATCGGCGACCATTCCATTACCACAATTCCCATCCGCATGAAGAGCCAGGGCGACCCAGTTATCAGCCGTGCGAAGCCGGTCGGCTACGACACGCGCGCGGTTATGGAAGACCTGGGCTACAGCGAAGCCGAAGTGGATGCTCTGGTGGAAGCAGGCAACGTGCGCTGCTACGACGAAGAGGCGCCGGCGAAACTCGACGACCTTTCGTTCGGCCCTACGCAAGACTAGCGGTTCAGCTCACCTTCGGAGCCGACCCCTTTCCATTTCAAACAAAAGCCCTTCGTCGCAACACGCGGCGAAGGGCTTTTTCTTACTACAAGCTAACCGATGATCTTGATGCTGTTGGCGTATTCGTCTGCATCGTCGATGTAAACTGCGGCCTTCTCCCTTGCAGCTTCAGGATTGCAGATAGCCGCAGCATGTCCGCATCAAAATCAGGGCAAACCCCGCCTTTTCGACGGCACTTAGCCTCATGCCCATCGTGCTGGCCACGGCGGCTGCGCTGGATCCCGTAACAGACTCACCTGTGCGCAAACTACGGCAACATCTTCGTAGTGGCGAATTCGGCACTACCACGCTGGAAGTCAAAAAAGCACAGTTAGATGCCGCCGCGCCAGCGCCCCTACTTCATCATCCAGGGATAATCCGGGAACTCCTCGGGAAGCACGATCTTGTCCCGTTTGGCGCCATCGCCCGAAAGGCACTTTGCAAGGTAGGTCCAAAGCCTCGATTCGAAGATGTTTTCCGTCATCTTGTTCAAATGGTTAAGGGTGATCTTGCTTGGATCATTCACCCAAAGCCGAAGCATGCCCACTTTCGCCGAAGCGATGTACTCCGAAATAACATCAAGCTGGAAAGAAGAAAGCTCAAAGCCCCTATCCAACAATGCGGCGAACAGCTGTTTCATCGGCTCACACTGCTTATCAAGGTAAATAGACCCATATTCCCCGTTCGCCAAAATGGAAACTTCCCTGAAGCGTTTTTGATAAAAGTCGGCCATCGCATCGGTAGCCTGCTCAAGCGTAATATCGTCTAAGCACGAAATAATGGCTTGGCAGGTTGAAGTGCAGGTATTTTCTTCTTCGACAGACTCAAGAACATTGCTGATGCTGTAATAGTTGCGGTAAAACGTCGCCCGTGAATAGCCCGCCTTTTCCGTAAGAGCCATAACGCTGATTTGATCGAGCGGCTTTTGGGCATAGAGCTCAAGAAATGCCTCTTCAAAGCACTTTCGCGTTGGCGATTTTGGCAGCTGCTGAATAGGGATCATCGTTACCTCGTCCTTTGTTCCCGAAATGGCGTTCTGCGAAGTGCGCTCAGCTGGGCTAATACAGCTAATACAATCCCCGGCAAAATGTCTCGTTCTTCATGAACACGTTCATACTGCAATTAGAATACTACTTGTCAGAGTACGAAGCTGTATCGTCGCTTGATACGTCCTGGCAAATGGGGAAATCAGGAGCTTCGTTCTGCTGCCTTGAGGGGAAAGGCGGACAAAATGCACGAACTTGGGGTAACCAGAAGCATCGTTGACGTTGTATTGCGCAACGCGTGCTCCCAGCAGGCCAAACAGGTCCTTTCGGTGAGCCTGGTTATAGGCGAAATGCGCAACTTGGAAGAAGAATGGGTGCAGCGCTATTTCGACCGCTGCGCAAAAGGCACCCTTGCCGAAGGCGCAAAAATCAAGATCCAGAAGGTACCTATGGCTTTTTACTGCAACGACTGCGGGTCAACCTTCCAACTTGCCATGGGCGGCGACAGGCATATGTGCTGCCCCGATTGCGGAAGCGAAAACTACGACATGGTCACCGGCGGAGAACTCCTTATCAAGGAAATCGAAATCAGATAGGCCTACTTCACGTATTACGAACAAGGGGAAATAAATCGTCCGGAAAAGGAAGGAGCGGGAAATGCATAAAGGGGAAGAAATGCTCAACCAAGCTCAAGGGAACGCTACGGAAACGCAAGCAGCTTCCGTTCGGGTAAAGCCAGGTATCGATTACGAGAAACTGAAGAGCATCGGGGTTCCTGATGAGGTAATTGCCTCGCTCGACCCGCGCGACGGCGGCAACATCACCCCGCAGGGGGAAGTGCTTTTCTTGGACGAAGGCCGCCTGCACCGCAGGGAGCTGCCAGACAAGCCCCTGCACGAAAACCACCCGCGCGGGCTGGGAATCAAAGACTTCATCATGACAAAAGTGCTGGCCACAAAGCCAAAAACGTGGGACCGCACCCTTAAGGTGTTCATGATGATCGTATCAGGAGCAAAGCTTACGGGAAAAGAGGGTATCATTCCAGAGCTCTATAAAAGGGCTACCCAGTTCTCGCCCGATGAAAAAATGTACACGCACGGCACTGTACTGCCCCTTAATGTGGACATGGTCGAGGAAGGCAAAACCGCGGTTTTGCCCATAGATCTGATCATGGACGCCATCGATGGCGCTGAATACATCGCTCAAATGAATCGGTGCATTTGCCGTTCCGCCCACGACTGCTCCGAATACGAAAAAACGCTGGGCTGCCTGTTCTTCAACATGGCGGGAGTAACGGCGGTGAAAAACGGGCTGGCAAAGCCGGTAACGAAGGAAGAGGCTAAGCAGCATGTCTACGACGCCCGCGATGCGGGTTTGATCGGACAGGCATTATATGTTGAGCTCGAACAGATGGTTTGGGGCTTCGAGAATCAGAAGATGGATGAGTTCATGGAAATCTGCTTCTGCTGCCCTTGCTGCTGCGTGGCGCTCGATGTTTGCAAGAATGCGAACCGCACTATAAAGAACCGATTCAGCGGCGCTGGCTTTACGGCGGTAATAGACCACGAGAAATGCACGGGTTGCGGCAACTGCGCCAAGAAGTGCCCGCAGGAAATCATCACGGTGAACTCCGATGGCAAGGTGACAATCGACCAAGACCATTGCATCGGCTGCGGGTACTGCAAGAGCGTCTGCCCGAACGACGCCATCACCCTTCAGCAAACCATGCCCCTACGTGAAAGCATCCATGAATACTTCCTAGAAGAAGGAAGGATCGACATGGTCATGGATAAATGCACGATGGAGATTCCTCCGGCAGATTACGAGTGGAAGGATACCCAAATGGATCCGATGGCAATTATGCAGGCAGCGGGCCAAAAAACCGTAGCACTTGCCGACGAGGCGGCGCGAAATCTTGGATGCACAAGCGCGAAAGCCTTCTTCAAGTACAACAAGAAATACGTGGCAGGCGCCATTGGCGTAGGAGCGTTGGCGTGGCTGCTTCTTAAGCACAAGAAATAGCAAGCAGAGGAAAGGAGCGTGACACTCATGGCAAAAGCAGCAAATGGAACTTTGCCTTCAATGCCCGAAAAACAGCCTCGCTTCATGGATCGTTTCTCTAAAGCCACCAAAGTAGGTTTTGTACTGTTGGGGTACTTCCTGGGCATCATAGGCGTTTTGATTGACTGGGCTATCGGCCACAAGAAAAAAATGATGGAATGTAGCGCCGAGGCAATTTGGTACGGCCTTATCGGCTGGGGCGCAAGCATGATCACCCGATTCGCCCTCTTGGCTTTGGGGATCAACAAAACCGATTACCTGCTCCAACTGTTCGGCCCTGGCGTCACGGTATGGAATATTCTTTGGTGCATCTGCGGCGCGTGCTTCATTGTGCTTTCGATGTTGTGGATCTACGGTTTGCGCACAAAGATGACCGATGCCGAGCGCGCCTACAATCTCAAGGGTGACAACCACTTCCATAACGGAGAAAAGACGCTTCGCTACGACGGAGGCATTACAGTCAACGCTCTGCCCGAAGAGATATGGCCCTACATGCAACAGGCAGGCCAATCAAAGGGTGGTTGGTACAGCTTTGAGCGCTTGGAACGCCTGTTCACCTTCGACATCCGCAATCATTACGACTGGAAGAAATACCCTCAGTGGCAGAACCTCCATGTTGGTGAGTTTCAGTGGTTTCACCAGGCACCGCTTTCTATCGGCGAATGGGTAACCGATTGTTCCAACGGAGAAAACGGCCTCTATTATTGGGCAGCCCACTCCGATACGGCTACCGATCCAACGTGGAAAAACCGCGGCCCAAATCAGGAAGGCGCGCTTCGCCTGTGGTTCCACCGCTTTGCGTGGACGTGGAACTGGGAAGTGTACCAGATCAATGAAACCCAATCGCGCTTCATCTATCGTTGCGATTGCCATTTCGATCCTTTCCTGCGCACTCCCATCCACAAGTACTTCGTTGTTTTCATCCTGGGAACCGCATCCCTTGTCATGGGGCGTTGCTGCATGGAAACAATCACCGGCTTAGCGGAGGGTCGCAGAGATTTCCGCAAGCGTTACTTCGACTAAGGGAAAGAAGGCGCCATGAAAACGCATTACGAAACCATCGTGGTTGGAGCTGGTGCAGCTGGCATGAACTGCTGCTTGGAGCTCCAGAAAAACGATCGCGAATACCTGTTGATCAGCCCCAATATTGGCGGGCGAATCTGCAACGACGAAGAACGCCACATGAACTACGGCGCGGTGTTCTATTTCGGAACCTACAAATATATGCTCCGCTCAGAGCTGCTGATTGAAGGGCCTGATGTCCTGCCTGCTTTGAGCGCCGGCTGTTGCCATCACGACAACGGGAAACAGTACGAACCGGTTTCCCCTACAACAATTGCCGACGCGCCTTCGCTTCTGAAGTACATGAAGTGGATGCGCGAGGAATTCATCCCCCGCTACACCAAGTTCAAGGACAACTGCACGGTGATGGAAGTCACGGCAGCCCTTGAAAAAGACCCCATGATCAAGCAGCTGTACCAAGAATCAGCAATGGATATGATCGAGCGAATGGGTTTTGGTCCCATCGCCCACGATCTGATCAGCATGTTCGCTCACGCGTGTACGGGAACGAAGATCAAGGACCTTACCGCCCTTGATTATCTGAACACCGTGCAGCCTCTTACCATGAAGATCCCTCCCCTGCGGCTGCTTTTCGATCTGAAGCGTTTCGACTTCGATTCCGAAGGGACCAAGCAGCGCTTGGCGCAGGGTTCGGGAGAGGTTCTTATCGACGAGATAACACAGGTTGAAAAGTGCGACGAGGGCTGGGCTGTCGAATGCGGCGCAGGACGCTTTACGGCAAGCAATCTGGTTATGGCATCTCCCGCCGTAGACACGCAGCGCCTCCTGGAGCCTGTCGAGGGAATTCCCGCACTGGATATTCGCAAGGCTTCCGAGCTTACGGGCTATTTGGTGCGAGGAAAGGTTAAGCGGAAGTTCCGTGGGCACCTTGTTCACCTGTTCGATGACACTATTCCGATTATCTACATCGCCAAGCGCTTCGACGGCGATTACGAGGTGTTCACCGAAGTCGATTTCGAGGAAACCCGCAAATTCGACGAGTACTTCGACGAGTGGACGGTTATAGGAAAGAAGTACTGGAGCCATGCTCTGTACACCGCCGCCCATGAGGCTTTGCCGCAAAACCTGGCACCAGGACTCATCATGGCAGGTGACGTGAACGGCTTGGGCCTGGAGCCCGCATGTATCAGCGGCATTTACGCTGCAAACAAGATCATGGGCAAAACGGTTGATTAGCATTTGCTTTAGCGGCTCCCCCGACTTTAGGGGAGCCGCCTTCCCATTGAAGAGGGGTTACCGATGGAAGAATCACGCATCGTAGAAATAAAAGAAGACATTCTTGCCGACAACACCAATGCCGCAAACGATTTTCGGAAGATGCTTGAAAACCAGGGCACCTTCTTCGTGGATGTTATGGCGTCTCCCGGCGCAGGAAAAACCACCTTGCTATTGGCGCTCATTGAAGAGCTTCGGAAATCGGCGAGCATCGGCATCATCGAGGCAGACTTGGAGTCGTTCGTGGATTCGCGGAAGATCAAGGATGCGGGCATACAAGCAGTGCAGCTTGAAACGCGGGGAATATGCCATGTTGAGATGAGCATGGTCGAACGCGCTTTCCAGGCGTTTGGCGGACAGCATTTCGACTACCTATTTCTAGAGAACATCGGCAACCTGGTTTGCCCGGCAGAGTTCGACACCGGTGCACACAAACGCGTCATGCTGCTTTCGGTTCCCGAAGGGTATGACAAGGTGTACAAGTATCCGCCCATGTTCGCGGTAGTGGATGCACTCATCGTAACCAAAACCGACTATCTTCCGCTTAACCCCGATTTCGACATGGCAGCACTGCACAAACGAGCACGCGTGCTCAACCCCCACCTTGAGATATTCGAAACGTGCGCACGCACTGGGGAGGGAATCCCAGAACTTGCAGAATGGATCGTCGCGTGCCGCAAAGAGCTTTTGGGGTAGAGCGGCTAATCGCGCCGTTTGTTCAATATACTGAACAAACGGCGGAGCAATGCGAGACCTTCACAGATTCGGAAGTCCTGCGCATCTCCGAAACACGCAACAGTCGCCACACTCCTAGCAATGGCAGTGTGAAAACTTGGAACTTACTGGGGCCTGGGACCGCTTCGGGACCACCCAGGGTCTGGGAAAAACAAAAACAGGCCAGAGGAATTAACCTCTGGCCTGCGAAAATGCTTGGTCGCGGGGGCTGGATTTGAACCAACGACCTCCGGGTTATGAGGGAGAGGCTACCCCTTAGCAAACTAGTTAAGCGATAAGTAATGCCTGATAAACATCGCTTTTTGATATTAGGGCAACTAAGAATAATCTGCTCAAATTCTGCTCAGACGGTTTGATTCTGCTCTAATTCTGCTCAGACAGACAGCCTTTCAATGACGCTCATGACGGCAATGACGCTCATGACGACACCTGGTTTCATACCGTCATACCGTCATTGCGGATAAGCTTTAGCGCGAACTTCGACTTAACGCACTTTCCAACTGCAGGAGTAATCTCTAGTCCATTTTCGTGATCCGCCCAACACGCGCCCTTTGTCGCATCTCCTGGCGACATAGTCCAGAACTTGCAATTGGAGCACTTAACCGATGTTTCATCGGGTGCCAATATCGAACCTATTTGCAGCGCAGCCTTCTGTTTCTGTTCGTTGTTTGTATGAGTGTATGTTGAGAATGCCTGTTCTGTCTTATGCCCACTCATCTCACGAAGAGTGCGGGAGTCAACACCAGCATGAGACTCAAGGGTAACAAACGTATGCCTCAGCCCATGCACCGTAAAATCATTGGGGACGGGATAACGCAGGCGCTCCTTGGCAAACCACTTAGTGAAAGAACGTTGCAGCAGGTGATTTCCTATAAGGCTTTGGACAATGGGGCTACTCTCAGACCATTGAAGGCCTCGTTGCTCAAACCATTCCTGCTGAGCCCGTCTCCAATCGTCCAAGACGGAGATTAGAGGGGGCGGGCAAGGAACCAGCCTTTCCTCGCCGTTCTTTGTTGCCTTGTAAGCCTGTTTCTCGCGAACAAGGCTCTTCGTGATAGACATGCAACCTGAGTTATAGTCATTCCAGGTCAGAGCAAGCATTTCAGACTCACGCAACCCACAACTAAGACAAATTAGCACCCCTATAGGCCTTGCGGACAAGGGTTCCGAGACTATTTGACTGAACAGCGCTTGGGCTTCTTCTGCGCTGAGGAATTTCTTTTCCTTCGTATCGCGGCTCGGCTTAGTGGCTTTAAGCATCGGATTCGGAGCCACATATCCATAATCGAATGCCTTCGAAAACAACTTCGATAGGTATGAGTAGGTTTTTTGGCATGTTGTCCCGCTGTAACGATGGCCCGCTAGGTTATCAGGTCCCTCACTTGCCATCGACGCCAGGGCTTCGTCAATGTCACGAGTCGCAACCTCCGTTAAACGCAAGTCACCGATATAAGGCTTAACTCTCGCAAAACACTCTTTGTCTGATTGAAGCGTTCGTGGTTCAAACTTGTTTTGCCGCCGCCGCAGAGAATCAAACTCTTCAGCAAATTCAGAAACGGTCAGACTAACGGCTTCTTCTTCCGCTTTGACGCCCTTACGCCATGACGGAACTTCAGCAGGATTCCCGCCGTGATACACGAAGTCGTTGATCTCTTTAATCAACGAAATGGCTTCTGCCTCCGACGGCACGTCCTCGCGGTATTCATCGTACTTCTTCTTCGACTCATTCCAACCCATCGGGTACTTGACCTGGACTGTACCGCCTTTTCGCTGAGAATAGCTGCCTTTGTTCCGTGGAACTCTTGTCATAGATTGCCCTTAGCCCTCGGACGATGAAACGGAATACTGAGCACGGCATGAGTCGGAGCAAAACTCCTTTGCCGCTCCGCGCTTTGAAGCCAGCACCCCGTTCCCACAATGCTTGCACACAATAAGCTTCTGTCCAGGGTGGTAGCAAAGCTTATTAAAAGTTTGGGAGATTAAGGAATGGAAGGAATAGCTTATTGCATCTTGGGCTGGGTCGAACAGGCTTTCCATATTCTGCGTCATCCCGAGTAGAGCTCCGTCTAAATCCACCAGGTTTTGCGTCTTTACCCAAAAAGCAGAGACAAAGCGCTTTGCCATCTCGAGCTGGCTTTCCCCTTCCCTTTGCGCGATACACAGATACAGGTTGGTATCCCTTTCAAATGGGGCAACCAAAATGTCACGAGTCTTTATATCGTCGGCTATAACTGGGTACTTCGTGCTAATAAAGATCTCTTCATCGCCCGCAAAAGGGCAAGAAGTAATCTCTGATAGAAGGCCCTTCTTGTGCACCTTGCAGTCTGATGAGTCATTGAAGCACCTCATCAGGTAGTCAGTATTGCGATTGTCCAATTTAGCTGACTTGATCGGGTGGGCAAGCGAGCCAGCAAAGAGCGTTGCGTAGAACTTTAGAGGAATAGCAAATATCGGTAAATTGTAACCAGCTTGTTCGGCCTTGAAGAACCCAGCCGCTTCCAGTACTCGCCCGCCCATGGAAAGGTTTTCGATATTGGCCAGCAAGCATGCGACGACCGTTAAGAAATTACGATAAGTCATCCAATCTTGAACAGGCTCGACAGCAATGCGCATTTTAGGATCCTGCTGTCGCAAAAACCCAATGAAGTCGCAAGAAAACACATCGAACGAGGCAGCGGGGCTTTCCTTGCTGCTGTTAGCGCGAAGCTCCTTCGGAGAAAGCATGTACATCTCCTGAGCGAGTTTGTGCGCATCCGTGGGGACGTAGTTAGCCTGGATTTCTTCGATGCATTCTTCAGCGGTTAGCATCCTTCGCGACTGACCGGCTCCTCCGTTTGTCTGGAAGAGAAGGCAGGGGCATTCCTCTATAGCGGAGACCAGCTGCTTATGCCCCTTGGCAGAGACAAGAGCGTTGATGAATCGAGATAGCTTCTTCTCGGGCATTAGCCCATCCCCATTGGAATCAAGCACCCTGAAGAAGGAATGCGTGCGCACATTCCTATTTCGAGCTATGCAAATCACTGCAAACCTTCTCTTTCTAATAGCGTTATATCGTATTTTAAAGTAGACCTTCGTTTTAATCAACTTTAATGCGTAAGTTGATTGCGTTGGGTGAAACTACGGTATATAATGCATTTAATGCGAAAGTTGAAGCAATGAATTGGAGGTGAACCATGGACCGTTTGATGACGCTGCGCGAGGCATGCAGCGTGATGGGGGTGTCGTACAGCAAGGGCCAGAAGCTGGCCAAAGCTGGCAAACTGCCATTCCGCAAAATTGGCTCGACCTGGAAGATCGCGCAAAGCACGCTCTATCGCGAGCTCGACCTTGAGCCGCCGAAGGACGATGTTAAGGAGGCTATGTATGTGTAGCCACAAAGAAAATGGGTGCCTCTCCGACCAAGAATCAGCACCCATCACAGCAAATCAGCTGCAGCAGACATTTTACCGCCTTGCTGCAGCAAATGACAGCAAGGAGGACCAATGTCCGCACAAGATTACTTCAATGGTATGATGCGCCACCAGCGCCGCCTGGAAGAGCACGGCTTCGCCGCGCAACCCGATATCATCGAGCTTACCGAGGCCTATATGGATCTCTTTGATCAGGTTGAGGCGCTCTACGCCGCCTGCGGCTGCGTGGCGGTCAAGGACTTCCGCGGCTGGCATGCTTACCGCCCGGGCAAGGCGGTACGCTAATGTCCAACATCAAGCCCATTGAGACCATCTCCGCACAGGAGCTGCTGGAGATGCCCCTTACGCAGGTCTCTTGGTTGGTGGAGGGCATTATCGCGACGGGCCTTACCCTGCTCGCGGGCTCGCCCAAGGTCGGCAAGAGCTGGTTCTCGCTGCTCCTCGCCCTGTGCGTGAGCGAGGGCAAGACCTTCCTTGACCATGCGACCGAGAAGGGCGAGGTACTCTACCTCTGCCTGGAAGACACCTTTCCCCGCATCCAGCAGCGCCTCTTCCACCTTACGGACGAGGCCAGCAACCGTCTGCATTTCGCGGTGATGGCGAACAAAATCAAAGACGGGCTGGTCACCCAGCTTGAGCAGCAGCTCAAGCTTCATCCTGAGCTTCGCTTGGTCATCATCGACACGCTGCAGACGGTACGCAACCCCATTACTAACAGCGATGCATACGCCGCCGACTACGGCGACCTCGGCATCCTGAAGGCCTTCGCAGACGAGCACAACCTCTGCGTGGTGCTGGTCCACCACACGCGCAAGATGCGCGACGAAACAAACGTGTTCAACATGGTTTTGGGCGGAAACGGCCTGATGGGAACGGCAGACACCACGCTTGTTATCGCCAAGGAGAACTTCTTCGACGATTCTGCGACGCTCTCCGTTACCGGCCGCGACGTCGACCTGGCCGAGTTCAAAGTTGAGTTCGTCGACTGCCGTTGGACGCTGATCGAGCAGACCAGCAAGGAAGAGCTCGAGGAGCGTGAGATTCCTTCCTCCGTGCTCATGGTGGTCGACTTCATGGCCAGCCGCGCGGGCAACTGGGAGGGCACCGCGACCCAGCTCATCAACGAGGCGCTCATCGAGGATGTAAAGCCCCAGGTGCTGGCCAAGTACCTCAACGAGCACTCCTCCTTCTTAGCCAAGCACGGCCTGAACTACCGCTTCCGTCGCACGCAGAACGCCCGCCTCATCACGCTCGAGAAGGTCTCCCTTCCCTCCAATGAAACGGAGTAGCACATGGATGCGCAGAAGCTTTCCCGGCTGAACGTGCGCCTGTCTCCCGAAGAGCACGCCGCCATCGCGCGGCGTGCCTCGGGCGCGGGGCTCACCGTCAGCGAGTACATACGCCGTTCGGCACTGCAGGACACGGACCGCCCAATCATCAGGACCGATGCAGAGAAACTGCAGGCGCTGTATCGGAACCTGCGCAAAGCAGGCGGGAATCTTAATCAGGTTGCTCGCGAATTGAATACACACCATCGCCCTGCAGAACTTGAGGCGGAAATGCTCATTGCGTTCCGCTCGATATCGCGGGCATCGGATGAGCTCTCGACCTTCATCCACGACGCCCGCAACAGTATCTAAGAACTCAGAAAGGGACATAATGACTATTGAAAACAACAATACCAACAGCCCTCTCAAGGTGGTTTCGCTGGCTCACGGCAAACGAACCGTCATCCCCTCTTCCATTAAGCTCCTCAACCCCGAGGCCGAGGGCAAGAAGCAGTTCCTCTACTTCGTTTGGCCCCTCTCTACTGAAGACCCGGAACATCCTTGCAGCCTGCAAGAGGCCATCGACGGAAAGGGTTTCGGTCTGGTATTCGGCTTCTTCACGAACCACTATGACCTCTACAAGCTCGGCCTCCACGACGAAGCCATGTTCCGCTTCCACTTCAACGCCGTGAAGGTCGACTACCTCTGCATGCTGGACAAGCTGTGCAAGGCATTGGCGGTCCAGCTCGACGACGGCGTCAGCTGCGGCTTCGCTTGGTGCCTCTGCGACGCATCCGGCAAGGACGTGCCGGTCGGCACGTCCTCCTTCGCGATCACCAACAAGAAGGCAGCGCAGAATGACTAAGAAAACCATCATGAGGGTCTTCTGGGGCGGCGTTGTCGCCGCCCTGGGCGTTGTGCTGGGCCTGGCGACGGCGCCCCTGTTCGTGCCTGTTTTGGGGAAGCTCATCTTCCATGACGGCGGCAACGCCGACTTGGCGATCGCCTCATTCTTCGGCGGTGCCGGCGCTGGCGGCTGGCAAGGCTACCTGACAACCACGGCTAGCACCCTGGAAGGCTTCTGCCTCTTGGCGCTGTGGTGCGCGGCCGCAATCGCCATCCTCGGCGCCTACGTTGCCTGGAACGAATGCGGCAAGAAAGACCGCATGGTGAGAAACGGCGTTCTGGGAGATTCCAGGCTTGTCAGCTCCACGCGCGAGCTCAGGCAGAAGAACGACTTCTGGGACGGCAAGGGAGCCCCCGAAAAGGCTGGCTTGGTCATCTCCGGGAGCAAGAAGGGCTACCTGTTCGACTCGTCGGTATCGCATTGGACGGTTGTCGGCAGAACGGGCAGCGGAAAATCGCAGCTGCTGGTCCTCGAGGCCCTGCACTTATGCATGGCGGCAGCGTGGAACCTTATCATCACCGGCAAGGACGAGCTGCTTGAGCTCACCGGCGACACCGCCCGCAGGCTCGGGTACCATCGGATCATCTTCGACCTGAAGGGCTACCCTGCGGCAAGCCATTTCAACCCGCTTGACCTCATCGTCGAGTTCGCCGACGACGGCCAGATCGACCTTGCCCAGCGCACGGCGCGCCAGACCGCAGCGGACCTCATCCCGCTCGACGGCGAAGCGAACACGTACTTCCCCAAGGCCGCCCGCTCGGCGCTTACCGCATGCCTCCTCATCGTCGCTTTGGCGGATATCCCCAAAAGCCAGAAGAACATGGCAACCGTCTGCCGCCTGGTGAACCTCGGAACAACAGGCGAGGGCAAGGACCCCTCCGCGCCCCTCAAGGACTACATCCGCAGCGATGAGGTCGGCCCGAACCATCCCGCCTATGCCCCCGCTGCAGACTTCCTCTCGGACGGCGGCGTCACGACGGCCGGCAAGAACGTGCTTTCCACACTCAAAGAAGCGCTTTCCATCTTCAATGACGAGGGCATCCGCAGCATGACCGCCTACAGCGACCACCCCATCCGCTCCATGATCCGGGAGAAGGCGGTGGTTTACATGCACTTGCTCGAAGAGGGCGACCCGTACCAGGTCGTCATGACCGTGTTCCTGAACCAGTGGTGGCGCGTTGCCCAGCAGGAAGCAGCCAAGAACGGCGGGCGCCTGCCCCACGAGACGGCGATCGTCGGCGACGAGTGGGGCAACCTGCCCATGGTCGCCGCCCTGCCGGAGATCGTCACACTCGGGCGCTCGTACAAGCTCCATATGTACGCCTTCACCCAGGACCTCAAGCAATGGAACAAATACAACAAGCCCGGGGACCAGAACGCGGGGCGTGACAAGATCCTCGGCTCCATGGGCGGCAAGGTGGCCTTGAGCCTCGCCAACCCCGATGACTTCGACTACTTCACCCGCCTTGCCGGGAAACGCACCGTGCGCACCCAGAACGCAGGCACCTCGAAGCAGGGCAACGGCATCGGGGCCGTGGGCAGCAGCAGCGAGAACTACACCGAGCGCGCCGATGACCTGATCCACGCCTGGGAGTGGCAGAACCGCGTGCCCGTGCGGGACGGCCTCATCGTCATCAAGGGCGGCGAGAACGCCAAGCCGGGGCGCGAAGGCGTGTTCAAGATGCCCGTCACGTACGCCTCGAACACCCCCGCAGGCGCGTTCTTCGGCCTTGGCACCGAGGACGAAAACGACGAGAAGCGCCGCCGTTTCCGCCAGGAGATGGAGGCAGCGGCCTCGAGCGCAGAGCCCGTCGACACGTGGGTCCCGGATTTCGAGGCCTGCAAGTCGGCTGCGACCGCCCAGGAACAGGTCGCCGGCGACGAGTGGTCGGCCTGGGACTGATCCATGACAGCCATCAAACAAGTCGCAGTCACAAGCACCGCGCATGCGGGCAACCTGGGGCGCTACCTCAACGACGAGCGCGCCCTCGCCCGCGACTCGCAGCACCTCGTGAATGAGGGCAACTGGGAAGCCGAGATGGCAAAGACCAGGGAGGCCTACGGCCACGACAAGCCGAGCCGCGCAGGCTCCAAGAACACAGTGATGTACCACCAGGTTCTGGCCTTCAACCCAGACGAGTGCTCAATGAACGGCGGCAAGGTGACGCCCGAGTTCGCCATGGCCTACGCCAAGGAGTACGTTTCCACGCGCTACCCGAACCAGGAGGCCGTGTGGGTGCTCCACAAGGAGCACTGCAAGGCCGACGGCACCGACCGCTACGCGGTGCACATCGGCATCAACCGCACTGACTTGGAGACGGGCAACCGCCTTGCGGAGGGACGCAGCAGCAATGCCAAGATCGCCCGCGCCAACGCCGTGCGCGACATGGACGCCAAGCATGGCCTGCGCCGGATGGCGGAGGGCCAGCGCAACAGCCGCGTGCACGCCCGCCAGCCGACTCGGCAGGAGAGTGCCATGGCGGCGCGTGGCGTGCGCAGCGACAAGCAGTACCTGCGCGAGGCAATCAAGGCCTCCGTCAAGGAGGTAAGAAGCGGCAGCGAAGGCAACAAGATGCGCTCGCTTGCCGCCTCCCTGGACCGCAAGGGCGTGTCCATGACCATGGGCCCCAGCGGCGAGAACCTAGAGTTCGAGCGCCGCAACAGCGGGCTCAAGGTCCGCGATTACAAGCTCGGGCGCGGCTTCAGCGCCGAGGGAATCGCGAAGGGCCTCGGCATCGAGGGCGCCAAGCTCATGGCGCGCTCGATGGATGAGGGTTTGGAAAGCCGTTGAACGCAGGTTTCCCAAGGGCGGCAACCGGGTGCAGGGTCCCGGTTGCCGCCCTTTGTTTGCGGTCGAGGCCGCAAACGCAGCGCAGCGGAACCTACGTCGCGGATGCGGCGCAGCAGTCCGCGAGCAGGCCCCGCAGGGCAAGATCGAATGGCGCAGCGAACGCGCCGAAGGCGCGTTTGTGAGCACATTCGTACATCTTGCAACCACGGAGGGCCGCGACTCGACTCGTTGAGCGGGCCGCTGTGGTTCGTGAGCAGTGGTTGAGGTGCGGCGAGTGACGGCGACCTATGGAAGCCGTCGAACGAAGCCGCGCCGACCCGCTGCGAGAGGCGGCCAGCCGGCGAAAGGTGCCAGTGGCACGTTTCGCCCGTGGGCGCCGGCGTGAGCGCAGCGCGCAGCGATGAGCCCAGTGGGCCCATCGAACGGAGCGTGGAGCGAGAGCGCGGCCCTAAGCCGCAAAGCGATCGGCGCTTGCGCCGATAACGCGCCTGGCACAGGCGCATCGGGCCTGTGCCCGATAAAGCCCATGACGGCATGACGGCGAGAAACCAGCTACCGTCATGAGCGTCATTGCCGTCATGGGCATCATGCGGCGCAGGAAGAGGCCCGGGCCGGAACCCAAGCCTCTCGCCTCGAAGGCAAGGAGGTCTTACGCCTCCGAAAGCGCGTTGATGTGGTGCCTCAGCAGCGCCCTGCTCTCGCCCGCCACCAGGAAGGCGATGGTGTCGAAGCGGACCGGTTTGTCGATCAGCTCGTCGTCTGCGGTCGCCAGCCAATGTGCGGCCAGGACCTCGTGCTGCGCGCGGTCGATGGCTTCCTGCGGGAAGCTTTCCGCGCCCTCCTCGGCGAGCACGTCGATGAAGACGATCGCACCCTCGTCCTCCGCTACGATGTCGAAGCCGCCGGCGCCGCCGGGGTCCGCCCACGCGATGTCGATGACGCTGTAGCCCTTGCGGTCGAGGAAGAGCCTGGCTGCGTTTGCCACCTTGGTTTCGAATGCGTCCATGATGACCTCCTGTTCTGGTCAGCCCCTGTGGCCGACCTCGTGGCCCGGGCATCGTCTGCAGGCTGCGGGTATGCAAGGGGTCGAAGCGAAACCCGGAGGGCCTGAGTTTTAGGGAATCGGCGGGGCTTGCCCGGTTATTCCCTAAAAGTTTTCGCGGCCCTTGCGTACGCGCGGCCTGCAGACGATGCTTTGAGGGTCTGAGGTTGGCTTCAGGGAAGCGGGCTGAGGAGGTTGCCCAATGTGCGTTTTGATGCCGCAGACGGCATGAGCTGTCGCTTCCCTCGCCTCTGGTGCCCTACTTCGGCACGAAACGGGCAGGCACCGACATGACGAAAGGTATAGCAGGCATAATCGAGGTGGATGTGCGCACGTCCTAAGCATCAACCCAATCGCTTAGGAGGCAAATAATGATTGAGCACACGATGTTGGTGTCCGTAGAGGACGCCGTTTCCATGTCGCGGAAGAGGGCGGACGGCTTAGCCGAGCTGTGCCGGGGCATGATCGATTCAGGCAGCGACGAGGCCAACTCCTGGGGCATCATCAAAGACGTGCTCTTTGCGATCAAGGCCGACCTTATCGAGGCGGAGGGGACGCTCGACGAGCTGCACAAGGTCTCTTGGGCGCGCGCCGATAAAAGCCATGGGGCTTTCTGCGAGGCCATGAAAAGGAAGAAAGGCCAGAGCACAAACCGATAAAGCAGAGTCGGCCCTTTAAAAGGGCCGGCTTACGCTGCTTTCACAGGCGTTCTCTTCAGGGGCAAACGACCACCCGCCCCCGTTACTGACTGGCCTTCCAGGCGAAAGGCCAGTTGGCGGGTTGCCATGGTAACGCAGATGGGTTGGTACGCGCTGGGCAGAGGGCCTGGACTCTGCGCCCAGCAGCTTGTTATCGCCTTGCTGCCACCTTGCGAGGATGGACGCGCACACCATCGCTGATAAGGAAGGGCGGTGTCGCGCAAGAACGACACCGCCCAGACTGCTGCCTTATGAATTTCCTAACCCTACTCGCTGCAGTTCTTCTTCCTGCTGATAATCAGCAAAACTGCACCAACAAGAGCGCTGATCAGTGCGGCTGCCGACCATGGGAGGATGTTGGTTGCGTCGCCTGTTTGCGGAGTATCGGAGCTGGTGGCTGTCGCGGTTGACTCGTTTTCGCCCCTCGACAGCTTCGCCGGCTCCTCGTCATCAGGCGCGTCGGGCTTTGCATCGTCAGGGTCGGAGTCGTCGGGGCCCGGAGTGTTGGGCTTGGACTCATCTGTTGCCGGTGGCTCAGGTGTGACTGGCGGCTCAGGAGCCGGGGGCGTACCCTTAGCGACCTGCCACATGAACTTCCCAGTATCGCCAGCTGCATCATCCAGACGCTTGAGGTACCAACCTTTCGACGTGGCATCTGAGTTGCCAAGGACGAATACCCCTTGATCAGGACCCTCGGCGGCCTCGGAGGCGGTTTCGGCTGCATCGAATTTTTTGGACAAGATGTAGTTGTCGCCGAGCTTGGGGCACTGGAGCTCTTCCCAGTTGCTTGGATTGACGGTGTTGACGATAGTGGTTCCGCTAGAAATGCCCTTGATGGCAACGGGGATAAGGCCGCCATCGTCTGTGCCATCGTAGTTATCAGCAACAGCTGGGAGTCGGAGCTCGGCGTTGCCGGAAACGTAGTCACCTTGCAGCAGAGCCGGACCCATCAGGGCCATCATGCCATCGTTCGATACATTGCCCTTCAGATTGCTCAGCCCCTGGTTAATCAGACGGCCCTTGGGGCCGACCGTCGTCTTGCCGGAAACGAAGATATCGTTGTAGTTCGCAATCTGACGATACTGCTGCTCCCACGTGCCATCGATGACCGCATCGCCCCAAATCCAGACCTGACCTTCGTCGGTGGTGAGAACACTGTTCTCTTCAATGTTCAAGCCTGCATCGCTGCTCATAATATGCGCAATAACCTTGGAATTGCCGGCAACGTTGACCTGCGACATCATCTTGATAAAGGGGATTGTCGCCTCGCATGCAGAGATGTTGGCCACGGGGAATGCCGTGGAATAGCTGCTTGCCTGCGTTCCGCGTATGCCTGTGCGGATATTGGGTTTTCCCGTTACATTGATGGAGGAGCCTGCAGGAACTGTGGTCTGGTCCGTTGCCATAACGAGGCCAACGTCGCCGCCGTTGATGCTGATGGTTACAGGGCCGTTTGCGGTTGCGGGGGTGCCTTTTTCCCACAAGCCGAAAACGTAACCCTCGTCATAGTCGGTCCCGTATTCGCTGTTCCTGAGCTCGACGTTAGTTGCGGTGACGGTGACTGCGCCGCTCACATTAGAATCGCTCGCGCCAAAGATGTTTTGCACATGAGAGCCATGGGCGTTGATGGTGATGTTACCGCCGACTGTGCCTCGAATCGCGCCGTAAATCTCGGGGAGGTCATATGAGTCGGGGGTGGCTCCCTTATCCCAGCCCCAAACGTTCTCGTAAGAATCGATGGTGATATTGCCGCCGATGACGTAGTTACCTGAGACGCCGGGCATGGTTGCGAAGCTGTTGCCTGCGCCGACAATGGGCCAGTTCCCGCCAAGGCGCAGGATGCGGTCCGTGTTCTCGTAAGCCTGCGAGCCTGCGATGATGTGCAGGTCGCCGCGGATGACCGAATCCTCTACCGGTTCTTCGGCACCGACGATACCCGATACCCCACCAGCGCGGACATCGAGCGTGACGTTGCCTCTCATCTCGCAGCCGTAAGTGCCTTCGATGGCGGGATAGGTATCTGCGTTCTTGTTGTCGTAGGCAAGCGTGGCGTTGCCGCCAACGTAAACATTAGGAACGCCTGATCCGTCGCCGCTGGTGCCGTCGCCCTTCATGCATCCAGGGTTGATGTGGTTGCCGCCTTGCATCTTTATGTCACCAGTGATCTCGAGGTATGTGTCGCCCTCGACGGAGCCCTTGTAGGAGCCGCCAATCACATCGTGCAGGCCGCTGCTACTGCTTGGATTGATGTAGCCGGATGCGGCAATTACCACGTGAGTGCTGCTGACTGTGGTCATGTATCCGCCGCCATAAAGTGTATAGCTTAGATGAATCTGGCCGTTTTCTGTGAACTCAGTGTCGTGGCCGTTGCAGTACATCCAGGAGCCTCGGACATCAACGTTGTCAAACGTGCAATCGCCATTCAAGACGGCGCGGCCATCGAAGGACATCTTATGAAGCTTGCCCTCGTCGCTCTTGATTGTGATGCGCTTTCCGTTAACGCCAAAGCTGCTTAGAGAGGACCCCCCCCTGACACGGTTACGTCAGCCTTCAGGACAATAGTGGCTTCCGTACCTTCAGCAGCGGCAATAGCCTCCTGAGCAGACACAAGCTCCTCGCTTGTGGACACCTTATAGATGCTATCTGCTTTGCTCTCGCCGGATTTTTCGCCACCGAGATTCTCTCCAGGCTTGCTGCCCTCCTCGGAAGGACCCTCCGACTGCCCCCCTTCGTTAGCATCGCCAACGAAATCAGAGTCGATATCTTGACTGGTGTCCTTGTCTGCGCCTTCGGCTCTGTCGGCGTTGACGTCGACGCCGTTGTCGATGTCAACGGCTTTTTGCTCGTGCTGCGTCTGATCGGAATCATCAACAGCAGCGAAGGCACCAATGGGAAGCGTCATCGACGTTGCCATCGCGAGTGACAGAGCACAAGCAATAGCTTTCGATTCGTAGAATCTCATTAGAAAGCTCCTACCTTCCATTTTTTCATGATCAAACTAGTATTTCACGCTCAGCTAGTTTTTGGGCATATCTAGTCTCAATTGTGAGCGAACGGCCTGTTTGAACCGTTAACGCATCTTTAGTAAAGAGATTGCTTTGCATAGAGAAAAGATTCGTCTTTGAAGATGAGTTACATGCCGTCGACATACATCAAAAGTTGGGCCCTTTGCCATAATTCTGTTGCATTTATTCGCAACACCTAGCAGGATAATCTGCTCAAATTCTGCTCATGCATTTCGGGAACAAAAAAACAGGTCAGAAGCTTTTAGGCTTCTGACCTGCGAAAATGCTTGGTCGCGGGGGCTGGATTTGAACCAACGACCTCCGGGTTATGAGCCCGGCGAGCTACCAGACTGCTCCACCCCGCACGATCAATCGCTCTATGCGACTTGATCCATTATAGGGAGGCGCCCCGCTTAACGCAATTGAAATGTTCTGCCTTCAAATTTTCGTCACATTTTATGTTTTGGTAGGTCGGCAGCCTCTCCAGGCGAATGGCACAGCGCGGTTTTCACACATGCGCCAACAGCACAAAACAGGCCGCTGGATTACTCCGACGGCCCGCTGCTTGCAGCTTCATTTGCCTGCATTGTTCCTTTTGCGCGTGCTACTTCTTGTGGTTACGTCCCCTCCCGCAAGCAAACCCCGCAATGGTCATTGTCAGGCCAACAACCGCGGCAAGCACCACCGCCAACGTCAACGTAGCATCGCCCGTCTTCGCTGTCGTGGAAACCGATGCGCCACCCGAAGTACCACTTGGAGCATTCCCCGCACTCGGCGAAACAACGTCCCCAGCATTAGAATCGGCGTCGCCATTAGAGTTCAACGGCTTATCGCCCGCACCCGGACCTATCTCATCGTTAGCTGAATTATCGGGCACAACTACGCACCTATTGGTGAACGTGAAGGCGGTAGATGCAGTGAAGGGAGATTCCAAGCATACAACGGTGAGATTCCCTTTCCCATCATCGGTGACCTTGAACCTCACTGTTTTCGTTTCTGGGTCATTCACCACACCCGGCACCGATCCTCTTTCGGTGACTTTGTATTTGAACACATGGGAGCGGGACCATCCTGCTTTTTCCGCAGAATCAGAATCAACATCCAGGGCTTTATTCAGATCTTGGAGGGAAAACGTTATGAACCCAAACTCGATTCGGCCCCATTGCCCGTTTCCGGCATCCGTCGATTCGGGCATAGGTGCTGCTATATCCTTTGTCGATATAGCAAATCGAAACTTTCCCTCGATATCAACAAGCGAGGCTCCTTCTTCCACCTGCAAATCCTTCGTTCCCGCCAAAAACACAGTGACGGGCTCTCCTGTGGAATACGTATTATCGAAGCGCAATTCGTTCGCCGTCTGGAAGCTTGCCGAAAGCGCCCCATTCCCCTCATCTTTAACCGTTACAACCAAAGAAACAGGGGCGGTATGCGGCGTTACACCCACATCGCTCAATCCGCTGGTCTTCTCATGCACCAGGTAGTACACAATCCAGGCCGGAACGCCATCTATCGTTGTTTTCTCGGCAATACCGTTTTGAGCCAATTCATCGAGCGAAGTAACAGTAAAACTCAACTTGCCGAAATCAATTGTTCCATCGGCTTCATTTTTCGCCGAAAGCAAATCATCGCGGCCATTTGCGTACTTCACGCCAAAGTCGAACTCGCCAGCATGGAGTGGACGCCCATCGATTTTCACGGTACCCACAATTGTATCGGTTTCACACGATGCTTCGTTTGCATTGGCAGCAGAAGCATTTTCGCTATCCGCAAATGCAAAGCTTCCGCTAAAACACACGCACAAAAGAGCAAAAACCATTGCCAGTATCAACTGCATCCGCTTCATTTTCCGCATTCCAATCTTTCGTACGGCCTAGCAGACAAGGCTTTTATGCGATGGTCTAGCCCGATAGGCGAAACAATGCTTTATTCATTATCCCATGAAATGGCATAAGTGCCAAAGTATTGGGTTAAAACCCGTTGCTTTTGGATTAAAGACCAATTTCGAGCTGCAAACAGAAGTAAAGCGGGAGGGGTGGCATCAGCGCACACCGCAAAAAAAGAAATCCCCTGGACCATAAGGAACCAAGGGATTTCTAGGCATCCAAAGGGGTGTCCACTTTGGACGGAGAATCTTATTCGTGGATGTTAGACCCAAACAAATAACTTCCGAGTTATGACCCCGGCACCTTTTCCCGCCCAGCAAAAAGCCTCGCTCGCGATCGATCACGCGAGCGAGGCTCTATCATTGCGCGCTATGGCTAAGCGGGGAAGCGGGACCTGTCCCTATGTTCCCACCTACTTCTTGGCGTGCTTGCCCTTCTTGCGATGGGAAACCACGGCCACAGCAGCAGCCGCAGCGGCCACCGCAGCGGCCACGCCAGCAATTACCAGCAAGTAATCGCCAGTCTTAGCAGAACCGGAAACCAGCGCCTCAACGACGGAGGCAGGACCATCGCCAGGAGATGCCGGGGCTTCAGGTGCGTTGTACGTGTTGGTGAACACGGGGGCATTTCCACCCTCGTAAGCTACCGTGGCAACCAGGCTGCCTTCGCCGTTATCTTCAACGGTAACGGTAACCGCGTACTCCGATTCGTCGTACGTCACATCAGATTCGTCGCCCTTCACTTCCGCAATGGTGTACTGGTACGTACCCGCCTCGCCATACTGGATGGCAGGGAACACTACCATACCGTTCACATCGTTGGTTGCGGTAACCTGCTCGCCGCCTTCGTCCGTAAGAACGAAGGCGAACTCTTCGGCATCAAGGCTCTTGCCGTTGAGCACCTTCGAGGCACCCAGCGTCACCGAAGTAGCTGCCGGCGTGTACGAATTGGTGAACCCAACCGTATTCGCGTCGTTGTCCACCTTGTGAGCCACCGACAGCGTGCCGTCGCCATTGTCGGTTACAGTCGTGGTAACGGCGAATGTGCTGCCGTCATACTGAACGCCCGCCTTCTGGCTGCCGCCACCTACTTCGCACAACGTGTAGTTATAGGTACCCGGCTTGGTGTAGGTAATCGGGCTCAGCGCCACCTTGCCCGAAGCGTCATTAGTACCCGTTGCCACCACGTTGCCGCCCTCGAGCAGCTGGAACTCAAATTCACCTGCTTTCATATCGCGACCCGTAAGGTTCTTCGTTACCGTAACCTGATCGGTCACACTGGAATCAACCGGCTGTACCGAATACGTATTGGTGAACGTGAACGCCGGGTCGGAAGCAGCACCCAGGCGCTCCACCGTCAGTTTTCCGTTCCCGTCGTCGGTCACCTTAAAGCTCACGGTCTTCGTTTCGGTGTCGTTGGTTACGCCATCGGCAGAGCCGCTTTCCGTCACCTTGTAGGTGAAGGTATGCGAACGGACAACGCCAGCCCTGGTGGCAGGCTCATCGCTTTGAGCAGATGTCTGGTCGGCATCTTCGGCGCCAGCAACCTTATTTGCAGCCGTCGAAACGGAAGCTCCGCCCGTGCCTTCACCCGTCACTACTGCAGCGCCCTGGCCCTGCTCGGTGCCATCAGAAGCTGCCGCGTTGCCCTGCTCTTCGCTATCGGCACCTGCAGCACTTCCCTGATCGGACGTACTCTGGCCAGCAGCACCGGTGGCAGCCTCCCCGCTGGAAGCTCCCTTCGTTTCATCGTCGGCATCAGCTGCGCGCGTGCCGTTCGAACCCAACGCCTTGTTCAGGTCATCGAGCGTAAATTTGATACTGCCGAAATCAACGTTGCCATTGGCATCGTTGGTCGCCGTAGCGTGCTCAGGCTTAGGAGCCGCTGGGTCGTCGGGCGTTACCGTGAAGGTGAACTTGTCTTTGATGCTTGCGGGGGTCAGACCAGCATCAGACTTCAGAACCTTCTTGCCAGAAAGATCAACCGAAACCGGGTCGCCCGTGGAATAAACATTCTGGAACTTCAGCCCGTCGCCCGTATTAGCCGTTGCGGCAAGTGTTCCGTCACCGTTATCCACAACCATCACCGTGAACACAATCGGCTGCGTCTGAGCGGAAACGCCACCAGGCAAGACATCGGTTTTTTCGTAAGCTACGTAATCAATCTTCCACGCAGGCTTACCGTCCTTCACCGTCTTTACGGCATTGTGATCCGTTACCAGCTTGGCAAGGCCTTCGGTGGTGTATTTGATGCTGCCAAAATCAACGTTGCCACTGGCGTCGTTGGTTGCCGCAGCCACATCTTCAATGCCGCTAAAGTATTTCAGCGCAAAATCGAACTCGCCGTCAGTCAGGCTACGGCCAGTCAGGCTCTTGGTAGCAGTAATGCCTACTTCGCCCGAAGCTGCATAGCTGTTGTTGAACGGTACAACTGCCGTTTCCTGGGGGGTGGCGGCGTTGCTGCTGTACACATACGTCTTGCTGTGCTCAGGGTCACCAGGTACAGACACAACCGTGGTTGCCTTCAGCGTGCCATTCGCAGGATCGCCCTCAACGGTAATCGTTACCGTGCGTTCTGCCGTGTCGTAGGTGTAGCCACTAGGCGCCGTGCCTTGCTCAACCACCTTATAGCTGTAGGTTTTACCCGCGTCTCGCTGCGTTAGCACTACATCGCCAGTCAACGCAGACTTCATAACCTGCGCCCCATCTTCAGCCGCAGGCATCGGAACCTCACGGCCGCCCTCTGGCAAACCGAGCAGGCCTGCCGACGCCTCGTCATCGGTCGTGATCTTAATGATGAACTGACCATCAGTCATATCGCGGCCAGTCAGCGTCTTGGCAAGGTTCAAGCCACCCGCTGCCGTGTAGTTCAGCTCAGAGGAATAGCGGTTCACAAACGTGCCATTCTGCGTGGTGGCAGACGCAACCAGCTTGCCCTGGCCATTGTCGCTTACCGTTACCTCAACAACGGCCTTGTTGTCGCTGTACTGAATACCAGGCAGATTACCGGCGTTTTCAGTTACCTCGTAGGTAAAGGTGCGCTTATGACCAGGAGCATCCTTCACCATATCGGACGTAAACTCAATCTGACCAAGGTCGAACGATACCGAATCGCCATCCTTCGAATTGGGCGACTTCACCGTTGCGGAAGACACTTCGCTGCCATCGCGCTTAGGCATCGGCGCGCCATCAAGCGCGGTGATGGTGAAGTCGAAGGAATCGCTGTCAAGCCAGTCGCGGCCCTGCAGGATCTTGTTCAGCTGAGCATTTGCTGTATCGAACGAAACATTCTGAGCGCGGTACTTATTGGCGAAAGAGACCACGTTGGTTTCCTGGTCATCGACCTTGGTGGCTGACGTCAGCACGCCGTTGCCGTCGTCGGCAACATCGATGGTCACAACATGGTTTGCCCCGTCGTAGTACAGGCCTTTACCCTCAACGTACCAAAGCCCTGTTGCCTGGTCCTGAACTGCTCCTTCGGGAATTTCTTCCTTAACCGTGAACTCGAAGTGCTTACCATTGTCCGCCTGAGTGAACGTGTGTCCCGAAAGCTTTGTCATCACATCGGCAATGCCCTCGGCGCGATCATTCGGGTTGGTGAACTGCTTGTCGCTATCAGCAAGAAGTGCCGCAGAAGCAGGGTCTTTGCCTTCAATAACGAAGTTGAATTCTCCAGCCTTCATGTCGCGACCGGTCAAGGTCTTTTCAACCTGAATGCCGTTATAGGTGCTGCTCGTAGCGTACTTGTTGGCAAACGCCACTGCACCATTGGGTACCTCGGCCTTGAGCGAGCCGGTATGGTCGTCGGTCACCGTTACCTTCACCGTCTTGGTGCTGCGATCGAACTGCATGCCGTTTCCGTCGGCAGCAGGAACCGCTTCGCCATTCCACTTCGTCTCGTTCACGTTAAAGGTGTATTCGCCCGGCTTTTTGAAGGTGATCTCGCCAAACTGGAAGCCCTTCACTTCATCGGCCTTGGCACCCGATACAGTAGCCGCACCGGGCAGCGTCACAGTGCCCGCCGTTACCGCATTCTGCGTAGTTTCGTCTGCAGCAGAAAGCTCAAATCCGAAGGTTTCGCCGTCCGCCATGTCGCGGCCCGTCAAAGTCTTGGTGCCGTCAATTGTTGCCGTTGCAGGCTTGGGGTCATAGCTGTTTGCGAATTGGAAGGAAGCTCCCTGAACGGGAACACCATTTTTCAGGCACTGAGCACTCAGCACCAACACCTTATTGTCGTTCTTGAGGGTTACGTTGACGGTCCAAATCGTCGGGTCGTACCTAACGCCTGCAGAATTAAAGTTCGGGTCTTTAAGGGCATCCTCCACGGAGCGCCAATTGCTGCCATCCCAGACCACTTCCATGATCTTGTAGGTGAACGTCTTTTCAGTCTGCCCCTGGCCCAGGTTGCTGTAAGTATATGTTGCCTGCGGGAATGTAATGGTACCGTTCGCGTCCACGGAAACTACCGCGCCGCGGTAGGTTACACCGTTATGTACGCCCGAAATCTCCTGATCGTTATCAAGCTTGGGCAAGGGTGCAGTTGGATCATTCGTGCAAGCAATTACATGGAACATACCCTGCTCAAGGGGACGCGCATCAGTCGAATCGGTATACTTCTTCTCTCCAACGGGCGCCCACTTAACCTCCTGGGTGTCGTATTCGTTCACGAAAGACGCAGAGGGCACCGTCGTTGGCGGTTCTACCTTGTCGCCATCGTCGGAAAGCAACTTCTTCATTTCAGAAGTTACCGTTAAATTGCCGGTATGACCTTCGTCAGCAACCGTTACCGTAACCTCATACAATGCCTCCGATGCGCTTACGCCAGGATTCAATACGCTGAGTGCTTCCGATTCACGAATCTCATAGGTATACACGCCCGGCTTGGTATACGTAATGTCGCCAAAGTTAAACGGAACCGGAGTACCAGCCGGAGTTCCGTCAGGCTGGGTCACCTCAACGGTTGCTCTACCGCCGATGGCCCCTTCAGGCATAGGAACACCGACGGAGCCTTCGGGTGCTTCCAGAAGGAACGTGAATTTATCAGTACCGTTCCAGCTGCGGCCCGTAAGCACCTTTTCGCCCTTAAGAACCTTCGCTCCTTCAAGCTTGCCCGATGCGCTATAGGTATTCACCACTTTCGCATTTACCGTTTCGCCAGCCGCAATAGCACCCGTAAGGTCTGTTCCGACCTGAGCGAATCCAGCACGATCGGATTCGGTAACCGTGTAGCTCCAACCGCCAGCAAGGCCATACACGTACAGCGTTTCGCCTGCCTTCAGGTCGTGCTTTGCCTTGCCCTCTCCGTCGAACGTCAGGGTAAACGCGTCGCCAACCTTATCGCCGTTGGCATTCTTCACCACAGCGCTAAAGCTCTTGGTTGCGGCATCGGGCATATTAATAGTGAACTCGAACGAATCGTTTGCGAAGTCGTCAGCACTGTACCCGTCGGGCACCTCCAACTGCTTCGTTACCGCCAGCGTGCCGGGGAGGTCGACGCTCAGCTTGCCGTTGTTGCCCAAGTAGGCCCCAACCTGGCCTGCACCAACCCATTTCGGGTTCAGCACGTCAATGGCAGTCCCGGTATCATTAGAGGTTTTTGCCTTGTAAAGCTCGTTAAGATACGTCAGTCGAGCAGTACCTGCCTTGAAGTAGGCACCCTGGCTGTCCACCCCGATGGAACCCTCGATAGCCTCGGCATCATCGCCGCTGAAGCTTACGACCTTTTCCTTCTCCTCCACGGCACCGCTACCCGCATTCGTCATTTCGTAGTACGAGTACTTGTACCAATAGGTATTACCCGCAACCACCTGGTGGGCGCGCTGAGTGCACGCTTCATCAGTGTAGATGGGCGTGTCGCTGGTGAAGTAATAGTAGATGTTGTCGTTTGAGGGGTCGAAGCTCGCAATGGTGTTGCCCAGGTAGCCCTGTTGCCAGTCATTGCTGTAGAACGAAGCCTTGCCTTCCTGGGAGTTCGCCTGCAGGTACTTCGACATGGCGTCATCGGGGTTTGCCAACAGGCTTTCCACCCCAGGTTTCAGGCTCGACGTGTACGCAACATTAATCGGCTTGGTGTCCGAAATCGTCATGGTCATATCATTTTGGTTCACGTTGTAGCTACGCAGGGGGATCAGCGCTGCCGGCACCTTCACCTGAACCTTGTCGCCGACGGCAAGGTCAGTAGACTTGGTTACCGTGATCACCACGTTGCCCAAGCTTACGCTCTTGTCGCCCATGGCTACCGTGCCGTCGAAGGTGTACGTATCCACATTACCTGCAGTGGTTTTCGTGGGATTTTCGAAAGTCTGCCCGTTCAGCGCAATGGCCTTGAAGCTATCAACCTGCATATAGGCGCCCAACGCGTCATCGAAGGTAATGTAGCCGCTCGTATGCTCAGCGCCCTCAGTGGCGTTCGTCGGGTAGCCCGACCCCTTAACTATCTCGGAAGAAATGTCATCGAATACCTTTTTCAGCTCATCAGCGTTCGTGGCAGACTTGTAGAAGTCGGAACCATCGGGACGCGTACCCAGGTTCCAATCCCAGCCTCCCCAGAATCCGCTGTTCTGGGTATAGGCGGCTTCAGGGTAGTTGCTGGAAACCGCATGCATGAATTTGTTTTCGTTGCTTGCTCCCGAAGGATCAGCAGAGGGATCTGCACCGCTGAAGATGCCAACGGTATACACGGTGGCTTTTTTGTCCTTCATGGCTTTCGCTGCGGATACCGCGCTGCTGGCAACCTCCGACTCGAATCCGCTAGAAGAAGTAGGCGAACCGTCGGTGAAGAAGATAACGATCTTCTTGGCATCTTCGCGGTTAGAAGTTTGGCTATCGGCAAGCTGCAAGCCGTAGTCGGCACGCGTGGAACCGGCGGGGTTGATGGAGTTAATGGTGTTCCTGAATGCGGCCGCATCCGTGCAAGGGGACATGGCCTTCATAACCTGGCTGTAGTTATATTTGTATCCGCCTCTATAGTACGTGTCGTTGCCTACAGCAGCAGATTTATCGCCCGAAAACTTCACGATGGAAACCTGATGCTGCTTTGATGAATCGGAGATGCCCTGGTTCTGCTCGGCAATATGGTTCACGAAGTTATTTGCCGCGCTCTTCAACGCGTCGATGCGCTTCGTACCGTCATCCATGGAGTCGTCCATCGAGCCCGAAGCATCAAGCACCAGCACGATATCGAGCGGCGTGGTTGAAGAGGATTTCACATTTGAAGTGGACGAGAGCGCCGAAAGAGCCGTTATGAACGCTGAATCCCCGCGATTAATGACGCTTCCGCTGCTCGTGGTAATTGTGTCGGTTGATACGGTTTTGTCCGTCCATATTCGACCGATGTTTGCGGTGTTAGGCGTTTCGCCGCCAAGAATCACCGCCCAATCGTCCATGGAAGACGGATCTGCCACGGAAGCCGCCCCCCCCGCATGGAACGGTTGCCGCCCTCGTCGTCTGCAAAGGCAAAGCTGCCGCCCAAGCATATAAGAGCAAGCGCAAAGGCCATTGCCAGTAATGGTCGTATTCGCTTCATCTTCGATCCCCAATCTTGCTTTCGTTTGCCAGCACATGCTTCTCCCGATGCTGCCGAGTTTTTCAACACCAGGGGATATCTGCGTACCGTCCAACCCACTTTTGCCGTGCGAAGAAAGGCGCTTCAACTGAATCGTCGCAGATAATAGGTATGTTCGTAACGTTCGTATATACGAACCCCTCTCTCTTTACAACAGGGAAAATGGTGCATTCGCCAAAGGAATTGGGCTACGTGCCATATTTTTTGAATTAAAGATCAATTCACGCTATAAATGGAAAATAAAGAAAGGTGCTGGATCCCACTAAAAAGGGCCGCCGGAAGCCCGACAGCCCTAAAGCATTCATTATTAGAAGCGGCCCAAAACCGAAAACGCGAATCTGGTACCTGGCCCTATTTCCCCACTCGCTTGTCCAAGAAACTTTGCGTAAGGTAGCCTGCAACGAAGATGGAACATACGGTTGGCACCACGAAGAACAGATATGGAATATAGCAAATAGCGGTAAGAACAAGCGTTCCTATCATGCCCGCACCCAAAGGAGCCATTCCCTCGAACAGGCGGCGTCCCAGCACGTAGCCAGCAAACGGGATGGAAAACATCCACAGCACCGCAATGAAGATGAATATCAGCGCAGAAATGGGGGCCGTAACAAGCGGGAATAGCAGGAAGAGACCCAGCAGGGGCAGCACGAAGAACTCCGCGAAACCCAACACGAACATGCGCGAAAGCTTTGTTTCGGTAAGCTTGACGGCGCCTTCCATCGAGCCCTTAATCAGGAAGAAAAACAGCAGCACCAGCAAGGCGTGGGCCATGCACGAAAACAGCAACGGCCCAATCACCGAAAACGAGTTTTGTTCCGATCCTTCAGAAACAGTAGAAACCAAGGCATCATCAACATAGCTTACGTTGGGGACGTTGGCGCCTTCCTCGATGGTAACCTGCGCGTTATTCGGCACCCGCAGCGTGCCGCCCACCGTAGTGCCTCGCGAAACGTTAACCGTGCCTGCGGAAATGCTCACGTCACCTGCATAGGAGCCAGCCAGGTTCACCGTGCCCGCTGCGAAAGCTGCACCCTGGTAGGTTCCCGATACACTCACATTCGAACCAGCAGCATACACACCGCACGCAGAAACGTCGGATGCGATAGACACATTCTGACCCGCAACGGTGATGTTGTTCCCCACCGTCGTCGAAGAAACGTTGACAGTCTGGCCTGCCGCACGCAAACTACCGTGAATAGTAGAAGAAGCCACATTGAGCGTACCGCCAGCCAGCAAAGCGCTGCCACCGGTTCCGCCACCTACTTCAAGGCCCCGAGCGTTAAGCGTGTCCCCCACCCAATATAGGTCGCGCCCAACAGTAAGGTTCAGCGCATCGCGCTCCATAAGGAAAGCATTGCCCGTATAGGAGTCAACGTAGCTCGTGCTTTCCGCCGTTCCCTTGTCGAACGCCGAATTGGCTGCAAATGCCATGGCGGGCATGCAAAGCACTAAGGCAAACGCGGCAACAACAACCAGCAGCTTTTTTCGCATGGCAAAAAACACTATCCTTCGGTGGTAACCGTTACTTCGTCGATCGCAATGGACTTCAGGTACTCCTTGTCCAGGATGCAGCCGAGGCCGACGGGGTTCTTGGGCGCATTCAGCACCAATTCGCCGTGCTCAAGCTCCAACGGGGGAAGGGCGGTATCGTGGGCAAAATATGCCGAATAATCCGAAACATCGGGCGGCAAATCCATGCCTGGCAAGGTTGCGAAAGCCGCGTGCATGCGCTTCGAAACGCCCGTGTCGAACATGCCGCCCATCCAAACCGTTTTGCCAAGGCTGCGCATCCAGTGGTAGAAGTCGAGCGTGGGCTGAATGCCGCCGAACTTCGCAATCTTCAAGGCATAGCAACGAAGGTTGTCCAACCCCATGGCTGCTTCCATATCGCTTGCGGTTACCACCGATTCGTCCAGACATACCATGGTTTTCAATTCATCCTGCAGCAGCGAAAGGCGCACGAATAGGTTGCGCTCGCCACTGTTGGGAACGTAGTTCGGATTGTAAGGTTCCTCGATGCATGCAGGGTTCAATGCGTCGAGCTTATACAGCACGTTCAGATACGATTCGTCGAACGACTGGTTGGCGTCAAGCATCAGCGTCAAGTCGGGATGGTCGGCGCGCACAGCAGCCACGCATTCGAGTGCGGTTTCCGGCTCGATCTTCATCTTCACACGGGTGTACCCCTGGTCTACCAGGCTGTCTACCGCCGCACGCACTTCTTCAACAGGGGCAATGCCCACCACGGCACCGCCCAAAATCTTCTCGGCATTCGAGCCGCCAATCATCTTCGAAAGCGGCTGGCCGATGATCTTGCCGTACAAGTCCCAGATGGCAGGCTCCACCGCAGCTTTCGCCATGGGATACTTCGCCAAACCGGGGAACGTGGCAAGCGAAGCGGACACTTCGCTGGGATGCAGATAGCGCTCACCTAACACCACAGGGGCAATGGAGTCGCGCACTACGGCGTAATCTTCCCCGATGGTTTCGGGCAGATACCAATTGGTGGCAAACGAAACGCACTCGGAAATACCCGTGCGCCCAGCCCAGTCTTCCACTTCCACGAAGAACGATTCGCGGAAATCGACGTTGCCCTTGGCTGTCTTCACGGGATGGGAAAAGGGCTGCTTCACGCGATACAGGGTAAGCGACTTGATGTCGATGCGCTTGTCGTAGCGCTGCTTCAGCGCACGTCGATCCACCTTGCCGGCGATGGTGCGCGGGAATTCGTCCATCACCAAAATATGTTTGGGGTGATGAAGCTTCGACATGCAACCATTCAGGTAATCGTGCACCATATGGGCGTATTCCTGCGGACACGTTGCCGGACGAATGCAGCTCTGAGCAGGGTCGATACCAAACTCTTCTTGGTCGCGGGCGATGGCTTCGGCAGAATAGTCGGCCTCGATGAACGCCACAGGGCGATACCCCCAGGTTTCATCGGCGGTGCCGAACACATAGGCATCCTTCACGCCGGGAATGCCCATCAGAACATCCTGAACTTCGGCCGGGTAGATGTTTTCGCCGCCCGAAATAATGAGGTCTTCGGTGCGCGCGTACACACGCAAAAGACCGTTACGGTCGATAGATGCTCTGTCGCCGGTAACGAAATAACCATCGGCGCTCATGGCCTTGCGGGCATTCAGGTAACCCTCGAAGATGCCGGGGCCCGCAACGTGCAGCTGGCCAATGCCATCGGCATCGGGGCTTACGATGCGAGCATCGTAGCCGGGCAGAAGCTCCAGCCCGCCATCGAAACCGCGGATCACCGGAGCCGTGGCAATGAAGCTGGAAGTTTCCGTCATGCCGTAGCTGGAGTACAAGTTTGCTTTTGCGCGCAAAGCCATGCGCAGCGTCTTTTCGTTCAGCGCCGCACCGCCCAAAAGAATGCATGCGTACTGCCCGATAACCTTGTCGCGATCGTTTTCCAGCAAATCGGCCAGAATCTTATCCACTACAGAAATATGCGTAACGCGGAAACTCAGCACGTCGTTCAGCACACGCACGGGGTTGTAGCGCTCGTACACGATGAACGAGCCACCGCTCAGAAGAGAGCGCACCATGATTTGGAAGCCGCCAATGTGGCACATGGGCAGCACCATCTGCCACACACCACGGCTTTCCAACGCCAAAGCGCGGTTTGCCGCGGTGGCGGCACCGATGATGCAATCCCACGGCAAAAGCGTGGCCTTCGGGGTTCCCGAAGAGCCCGATGTGAACATGACAATGCCCGCCTCTTGGCCATCCCACGCCTGTTCGCATTCGCGAGCGAACGCTTCGAACTGCGTGGCATGAGGCACAGAGCCTTCCGGCAAAGCGGCGAAATCGGCAAGGCCGTAGCCCGTCGCATCGATCATCAGGCGCTCAACCGCAGACTGCTCCAATACGTCGATGCCGGCTTCGCCCGTGGCGTTTTCCAGCTCTACGATACGCAGCTTGCGCTCTTCGTAGGAAAGACGCGGATTCAGCAGCGCCAACGTGAAGCCGCCGTACGCCGCCGCCAAGGAAAGAATCACGATTTCGGCACCGTTGTACAGATTGCACGCAAGCGTGGTGCCACGACCGTAACCGCGCTTGGCGAGCTGCTGAGCCAGAGCCGCAGCAGCAAAGCGGGCGCGGCGATAGCTAAACGTTACCGAGCGCGCATCCTTCTGCACGCAGAAAAACATCTGACCGGCCTTGCGGTAGGCCATTTCCGCCAATTGGGCAATCATTGCCGTCACATCCTTTATCAGGGAATTTCAGATCAGGGGAATTTCGGGAACTTGTCGAAGTCGGGCTTGCGCTTTTCCTTGAAGGCGTCACGGCCTTCTTTCGCTTCGTCAGACGTGTAGTACAGAAGCGTGGCATCGCCTGCAAGCTGCTGCAAACCGGCATAGCCGTCGGTAGCAGCGTTGAACGATGCCTTCAGGAAACGCAGAGCCGTAGGCGAAAGCTGAAGCATTTCGCTAGCCCAGGAAACGCACTCGGCTTCCAGCTCGTCGAAGGGAACGACCTTGTTCACCAGGCCCATATCCAGAGCCTCCGCTGCCGTGTACAGGCGGCAAAGGTACCAAATCTCGCGAGCCTTCTTCTGGCCGACGATAGCAGCCAAATACGAAGCACCGTAGCCACCGTCGAAACTGCCAACGCGCGGGCCGGTCTGACCGAACTTAGCAGTTTCCGCCGCAATGGAAAGGTCGCACAGAATATGAAGAACATGGCCGCCGCCCACAGCGTAGCCGTTCACCATAGCGATAACAGGCTTGGGCACTACGCGGATAAGACGCTGCAGGTCAAGCACGTTCAGGCGCGGAATGTTGTCCTCTCCTACATAGCCACCGTTGCCGCGCACCTTCTGGTCGCCGCCGGAGCAGAACGCCTGGTCTTCGTCCTTGCCGTCGTGGTTAGCGCCGGTAAGGATGATAACGCCCACTTCCTGGTCGTCGCGCGCAAGGGAAAACGCGTCAAACAACTCGACGTTCGTCTTCGGAGTGAAAGCGTTGCGACGCTCGGGGCGATTGATGGTGATTTTGGCGATGCCATCGTACTTTTCGTAGATGATCTCGTCGTAATCTTTAACTTTTTCCCAAGGAAAATCGCTCATGGATGTCCTTCCTTATTGTTGATGCCCGGAACCTTCTGGGGCTGCACCCCTGGGTTCTATGCCGGACAAAAATTCCTGCACTACTGTACCGTAAAGAACGGGCGCCTCTAAGTGTACGTTGTGCCCCGTTCCAAACGAGGTCACATCAATGCCGTCGTGTTCCAACTGATGCGCTACCGCTTCGCTGCCGCAGTCGTCGTAGCCCCACAGGTACTTGACGGGTACCCAGGTGCTTGCCACCACGGCGAACGCCTGAGAAGCATCGGGCATGGCGTGCTTTCCCGCGCCTTCCAGACACAACGCCATCGATTCAGCGTCGTTGGCCAAACGCTCGGGGCGAAGCTCTTCATCGAGTCCCATTTCACGCTGCGATTCGAAAAGCGGCAGCGTCTCCCAGTACTCTACGAATTCTTCGATGCCGTTATTGCGCAACCGTTGCGCCCAGCCAACGTTGCGCTCTTCTGCGGCAGCGCGCTGCTCATTGCCCTCAGGCCCAAAATTGCAGCTTTCCAGAATCAGCGAATACAGCAGGTCTTTTTCAGAAGAGGCCAACCCCAGGGCAATGCGTCCACCCATGGAATAGCCCATAACGTGGGCGCGGCGCTTGGCGCCTTCATGCCCCACACACGCAACCTGCTCCAAGAACGATTCCACCATACGCACCATGGCGTCGTAGCGATAAAGCTCAACGTTGCTTGGCTTACTGCTTCTGCCATGCCCCAGGAAATCAAGCGCGTATGCGCAGTGATTGCCTGAAAGGGCGGCGGCGATGATGCTCCAACTTAAGCCCGTCTGCATAAAGCCGTGGAGCAAAACAACAGGGATGTTATCGGCCTTGCCCCACTGATATACGTGGATCTTCTGGCCTTCCCAGTCAAAGTCGAATTCGCGCGTAGGCGGCACCGTTTGTTCCTTGGAAGTTTTGCCCAGCATGCTCCATGCTGACGCCAGAGGCTCAACTTCAGGCGAGACGTGATGAGCGCCGCACGCGCATACTTCGCCGTGATCATGTTCGTGGGAGCCGCAGCCAGCATCCCCTTCGTGGTGACCGCAGCCACAAGTGTGATTGTGCATCGGTTGCTCCCCTCAAGCACGTGCGCACATGCGCATTACCAATACTGATCGTAGCGCTCCCGCACTCCCGTCAGGGGCAAGGGAACTTCTATTAAGGATATACCCTGTTCACCCAAGAATCCGCTAAATGCCTGCTTGAATTCTGCCACCGTATGCACCGTAGCTGTGGGTACCCCAAAGGCACCCGCTGCGGCGGCAAAATCAACCTTCTGAGGCGTTAGGAACAACCTCTCGAAGTACGATTCGTCAGATTTTTGCGGCAGCATGTCGAAGATGGCACCGCCATTATTGTTCAAGAGCACGATAACGATGCTGGGCCTTGGCGAGCCTTGGCGTTCACGCAAAAGCATTTCCCCTTGCAGCGCCAGCGAATTCAGGTCGTGCAGCAAGGTCAAATCGCCCGTGACCATAACGGTCTGCTTGAAGCTTTGCGCTGCGCCCAATGCCGTGGAAACGGTTCCGTCGATGCCGTTAAGGCCGCGATTTGCCAGCACGGTAAGATGCTTCGCTTGGCTTACGTAGAAGGCATCGAGCGCGCGGACCGACATGCTGTTTGCCGTGAACAGCAGGCTTTCTGCGGGAATTCCTTCCAGCACCGCACGCAGGTAAGAACCTTCAAACTGGCTATCGGCAGCGAAATCGGTTGCCAATATGCGTTCGGTTCGGGCACGGTCGATAAGCCCCCACTCGTGAACATTCTGCGGCAGGGGTGCGTAGGCCATAGATTCTTCTGGATTGGGAACGGTCCCCGCTTCAAGCAAAGCCACTACGAAATCGAGCGGGTTCGCCGCCACAAACGTGGTGGTCTGCGAATTGAAGTCGCGTGTGGTCAGCGGATCCACCACGATCTGTGCGGCCTGGCAGGCTTCGATTGCCTGCGTTGCGCGCTTCGACACCGGATAGCGCCCAAAGCGAACCACCGCGTCGAAGGCAGGCATTTCATCCGACCCCATAATGCGATCGTATCCGCAGATAACGGCAGGGTGGCCGTACGTGCGCAAGTGGGAAAGCGGGTCGGCAAGCAAAGGGGCATCGAAACGCTCGGCAAAAGCAAGGAGAGCCTGCGCTTCCCTGTCCCTGCGCGTGCTGTCTGCAACCGCTTCAGCAGAAAATGTTCCTTCGCCGGCAAGAACCACCACAGTATGGGAATCAAGGAAATCCACCAGGGAAGCCGCATCGCGGGAAGAAAGCTCGTGTTCAGTACGCACCAGGGCGGGAAGATCGTCGGCGGCGGCAACACGACCCGCATCGAACAGATCGGGCATAGCAGTGTCGGGCACCAATGGCTCGTCGAACGGGAAATTCACGTGCACGGGGGCCGAGGAGTGAGTCCCCGGAGCTGCGGCAATAACCGTTTCACGTGCAACCTGGCGCACATGGGCAACGTACTTAGGGCTATCGCTCGGCTCGGGCATGGCGAAAAAGCGGCGCACATGGTCGGAGAACGCCTTGTTCTGATCGCACGTTTGCGGAGCGCCAAGCCCCTGCAAGCGCGCCGGCCTATCCCCCGAAAGCACAATAAGGGGCACGCGGGAAATCTCCGCCTCCATCACGGCAGGATAGTAGTTTGCCAGCGCCGTACCCGATGTGCAGATAACGCACACGGCACGCCCCGTTGCCTTAGCAATGCCCAAAGCAAAAAAGGCGGCACCGCGCTCGTCGATATCCAGATACAAGTTGAACGCCGAGCCAAATCGAGCATGAGCCTCGTGGGCAACCATCGAAAGCGGGGTGGAACGCGAGCCAGGGCTTACCACCACATCACGCACGCCAGCGCGCATCAGCTCATCGAAGAACGCACCCACATAGGTGCCCAGCGCACGCTTCTTTTGCGCAATGGCGAGCTCGGGCGCATCGGTTGCCTGGTCCTCTTCGTCAACCAGCAAATCCGCTTCCTTTTCCGACATGGCCTATTCGTCCCCTTCGTCCTCGGGCGCTTCAAACGCACTCAAGATGGTTTTCAGCTTCAGATCGATCTCGTTGAATTCCGCAGCAGCATCGCTGCCCTCCACAATGCCGCACCCAGCATAGAGCCAGCCGCGCTCACCGTCGAACACACCCGATCGGATAGCCACGGAAAATTCCCCATCGCCATCGGCGTTCACATAGCCCACCGCGCCACCGAAGAAGCCGCGATTGTAGCCCTCGGCTTCACGCAGCGTCATCAGCGCTTCGCCCACCGGGGTGCCAGAAAGCGCCGGGGTGGGATGCAGCTGGCTGGCAAGGCCCATAAGCGTGGTGCCCTCCATAACCTGCGCCGCTGCGGGCGTATGCAGGTGCTGCACATGCTTCAGCACCTTGATCTGCGGCGTTGCAGGAATATCAACGTTATAGCAATTGCGGGCGAACACTTCGCGCATGAATTTCACTACGTATTCGTGCTCGCGACGGTTCTTTTCACTGCCAAGCAGTTCGTCCGCCAAGGCCTTCTGCTCTTCCGGCGTTTCGCCGTGCGGGCACGTGCCAGCAAGGCACATGCTTTCCACGTGTGTCCCCTTCTTGCGCAACAGCAGCTCGGGCGTGCAGCCGCAGAAGAACACATCGCCGTAACGATACAGGAACACCGTGCCGCGGGCGCTGCCGTCGATCAGGTTCACCAGCACATCCTTCGACGAAAACGGCTGGTCGGCCGTAAGCTCGATGCGGCGCGAAGGCACGAGTTTCTCAATCTTGCCCGACGCAATGCGGCCAAGCCCCATGTCCATGACGCGTTGCCACTCGTCAAACGAGTCGCGCTGCAACGAATATGCCATGGTGCGATGGGTGCGGGGTTTTGCTTCCTCGGCATGGCGCACAAAGCGATCAACCCTGCCCTGGTACACGGGCCCCAAGCTGTTCACCTGCAAGAACGACCCCTGCTCGTTTTGGATAAGCACCAATTCGGGCAGCATCAAGCGCAAACGCGGGAAGGCTGTCATCATGTCATCGGCAGGCTTGGGGTTTTCGGCATCAAAGCGGTTGAACGAAAAGAACACCGGCGCGAACCCTGCGTCCTGTCTTACCGCATCGGCTTCGCCCAGCGTTGCCAAGGCAATGCAACGACCCAGGCCCAAATAGCGTATGGGGCGTTCTTTGTCGTAGTACACAAACTGATCGGTAAAGCCCTTCTGCAGCACGCAGAAGGCGTCAACGATATCGGTGTTCAGCGCCACCGTGCGCGAATAGAGCTTAGTCATGGGACGCTTCACCTACGTGCAACATCTTGGCCTGACCCCACAGCTGCTGCATTTCATCCATATCCAGTTCTTCGATGCGCTTGCCCTGACCCCATGCAGCGCCTTCCATAAAGGCCCAACGCTCACGGAACTTGCGGCACGTGGCACGCAGGGCCGTTTCGGCATCGATGCCTTCTTTGCGCGCCACGTTCACCAGGGAAAACAACACATTGCCAAACTCCAGCTCCTTCGCCTGAGCATCATCGGAGCGGCATGCCTGCTTGAATTCGGCGATCTCTTCTTCCACCTTGGCCCACACGTCTTCGACGGTGTCCCACTCGAACCCGGCTGCAACCGCCTTGCGGGAAATCTTGTAGGCTTGGAGCAGCGCTGGGAAGCTAGCGGGCACGCTGTCCAGCAACCCCTCGGGCTCTTCAGTCTGGGCATCGGCGGCGCTCTTTTCGGCGAGCTTCACGTTGTCCCAAATGGAAAGCACGTCTTCGGCAGAGCCCGCAGCTGTTTCACCAAACACATGCGGATGGCGGCGAATCATCTTCGCATTCACATCACGGCACACATCCGCCACGGTAAATTCGCCCGCATCGGCGGCGATCTGGCTTTGTAGAACCACCTGCAAAAGAACATCGCCCAGCTCTTCACGAAGATGCGTCGTGTCGCGCTGTTCGATAGCATCGACAGCCTCGTACGCCTCTTCGATCATGTTGCGGGCGATGGATTCATGGGTTTGCTCGCGGTCCCACGGGCAGCCGTTCGGAGCGCGCAGGGCAGCTATGGTATCAACGAAAGCAGCGAACGTTTCACCTGCCAATGGCGCACACGAGGTGCCTTGCTGCGTTTCCCCTGCGCTCGTCTGACAGTTTTCGCTCACTGAGCTTCGCCTCCTGTTTAGATTTTGTACATGAACTGGAATACGTCTTCGCGCTGAACAATTACCTGAACGCCCAGCTCTTCGCCTTCCTTGGCGAGTGCTTCCTGAACCTCGTTGAAGCCAGCGGTGTCGGTATCAAGACGAACCAGCATGGTCATGCTGAAGATGCTATCCAGAATGGTCTGGTTGATGTCGTCGATGCTTGCGCCCTTTTCTGCCAGGACGCCCGAAATGCCAGCTACGATACCGGCGCGGTCTTTACCCAAAACCGAGATAACACAACGCATGAAAGATTCCTTTCGCTTTGCTTCCGCTCCTTGCGAAAGCTTCGGCCTACCTGCGGGAACTTAGCGTCCCATCAAAAGCGACAGCGCCTCTGCGCGCGTCGCAGCATCTTCCTTGAATATACCACGCATGGCATTGGTGACCGTTTTCGCACCGGGCTTCTTAACGCCGCGCATGCTCATGCACAGATGCTCCGCTTCCATAACCACGGCAACGCCGCGGGGGTTCAGCTGCTCTACCAAAGTATCGGCAACCTGCGAGGTAAGGCGCTCCTGTACCTGAGGACGGCGGGCATACACCTCAACCAGGCGAGCCAGCTTGGAAATACCACAGATCTTGCCCGATTCGGAAGGCAGATATGCGATATGGGCCTTGCCGAAGAACGGTACCAGGTGGTGCTCGCACATGGAGAAGAACGGGATGTCGTGAACGATCACCATTTCATCGTGGTGTTCGTCGAAAAGCGTTTCAAAATGAACGGCTGGGTCTTGATGCAGACCAGCAAAGCATTCTTCGTACATACGGGCCACGCGAGCTGGGGTTTCAAGCAGCCCCTCGCGATTCGGGTCTTCGCCAACGCCCTCCAAAATCAGGCGCACGCCCTGCTCGATCTTTGCCAAATCCATATCGTTACTTGCCATCATTGCCTTCCAGCCAATAGAAAATGTATCGAACCATTGTAGCGCGTCTACCCGATTATGCGCTACAGCGAAGAGTCATGCCTCATATTGGCACGAGCATGGCGGCCCCGCTCGAAATCGACTCAACTGCCCGCATCGCTCGGACCCACATCGCCACACCGGAGCAGGCCCACCCCGCACGCCGCATCGGGCCCACCCCGCACGTTGGAGCCACCGCCGCAGGCCCACCCCGCACGCCGCATCGGGCCCATCTCGCTTATAGCACCGCCCTTAAGCTGCCCCTGGGGCCCAGAAACAAAAAATCGGCCCAGACTGCAACTTTTTTGCGATTAGCAATTGTTCCAAACTCTCCAATCGTGAATCGCGGCATAAAAACGCAGGCAATTGGCCGTACTGCGGCCTATTACCACCCAGCGGCGACGAAAAAAGAGCCCCTAATCGCAAAAAAGTTGCAAAAATGCCGAGATTTTTGTTTTTGCGACGGGCGAAGGGGCCGCAACGGACCGAACCGCCGTAACGGGCTGAACGCAACAGGCCAAACCTACAGATCCAATTCCACCGAAACAGGACAATGGTCGGACCCCATGATCTCGGAATAAATGTTGGCCATCTGCACCTTTTCACGCAGCGCTTCGCTCACCAGGAAATAGTCGATGCGCCACCCTGCGTTATTTGCGCGGGCATGGAAACGGTAGCTCCACCAGGAATAAGCGCCTTCGGTTGCAGGGTTCAGGTAGCGGAACGTATCGATAAAGCCCGCATCCAAAAGGCAGGTGAACTTGGCGCGCTCTTCATCGGAAAAGCCAGGGTTGCCGCGATTGGAGCGCGGGTTCTTCAAGTCGATTTCCTGATGAGCCACATTGAAGTCGCCGCACATTACCACAGGCTTTGCATTTCCCGTCTGACCATCGGGAAGCACGCCTTCCTCCAGGCCTTTGCAGATATCACGGAACCTATCATCCCAGGCCATGCGGTGGTCAAGCCGTGCAAGTTCGCTTTGGGCATTGGGCGTGTACACGTTTACGAGCCAGTACTGTTCGAATTCACAGATCACCACGCGGCCCTCGGTGTCCAGCTCCGGCACGCCTACTTCATGAATTACCTGCAGCGGCTCTTCCTTGCAGAACACCGCCGTACCGGAATAGCCTTTGCGCTCGGCATAGCTCCAACACTGATGGTACCCAGGAAGATCCATCTCAATCTGGCCTTCTTGCAGCTTTGTTTCCTGGAGCGCAAACACATCGGCATCAAGCTCATGGAAGGCGTCCATGAACCCCTTCTTCATAACAGCACGCAAACCGTTAACGTTCCAGGAAACCAATCGCATAAATGCACCTTTCAATCAAAGTGGCAAAAGAGGTTAGCCCCCTTTTGCCACTCCCAGCGAATCTGAATAGGAAAAGGGGCAAAACCCCTTTTCCGTCAAAGCTATTTCTTCTTCCTGTTTGCCTTCTTCTGAGCTTGGCGCACAGCCTTGTCGTATCCCTGCTCTCGCAGAGGACGCAACTGATTGGTGTCGATGCGCATTCCCATGAAGAAGAAGAGCCAAGAAGCAATCATCAGGCCAATTGAAATGAACGGCTGCTGAGGAATGAGCAGCGAAAGCACGATGGCGACGATCATGCCCACGAAGCCAACGCCCGAATAAACCATGCGCTTTCGGTTCAGGCGCTTGAACTCGGCCGTATCGGGAACGAAGCGGTTAACTTCCTTGTTGCGCTCGCGGCGGGCCTCACGGTCGGCGCGCTTAACCTTCTTGTTGTGCTTCTCGATTTCCTTCTGCTCTTCCTTGGAAAGCGCGGGGGCTTCTTTAGCCTTAGCCGAGGACTGAGCAGCCTGGGTCTTCTTGGGAGCTTTCGCGGGGGCCGGCTCCTGTTTCTTGGAGCCGCCGAACAACCCCTTCTTCTCGGGCTTGGACGATGTGGTACGCACCGAAGACGCAGCCTTCGAAACCGGCTTGGCAGAAGCTGCGCTCTTACGGGTAGCGCCATGTTTCTGGTCGCTGGTGTATCGCTCGTTCATGGGGTTTCGCTGAGACATCCCTTGATTCTCCTTGTTGTGTTTTCGTCGGGGCCTACTGGGCTACAAACGTCTTGCCCGTGATTTTCTCGTAAGCCTGAATGTACTTTTCGCTGGTCTTCTTGATGATATCTTCGGGCAGGCGCGGCGGGTTGCCAGTGCGGTCCCAGTTGGCATTGAGCCAATTGCGCACAAACTGCTTGTCGAAGCTGGGCTGTTCTTCGCCAACCTTATAGGTGTCGGCTGCCCAGAAACGGGAAGAGTCGGGGGTCAGAACCTCGTCGCCCAAGATGATCTTGCCGTCGTATACACCGAACTCGAACTTGGTGTCGGCGATGATGATGCCGCGTTCCTTCGCGTGGCTTGCAGCCGTTTCGTACACCTTGATGGTCAGGTCGCGGATGGCAGCAGCATCTTCGGCCCCGATAAGCTTTTCGCACTGCTCGAAGCTGATGTTCTCGTCGTGGTCGCCAATCTCGGCCTTCGTGGAAGGAGTGAAAATGGTTTCGGGCAGCTTGGAGGAATTTACCAGGCCTTCGGGGAGCTGAATGCCACATACAGCGCCCGTCTTCTGATAGTCCTTCAAACCAGAACCGGTAAGGTAGCCGCGTACAATGCACTCGACGGGGAACATGTTGGCCTTCTTTACCAGCATAAAGCGGCCAGCAAGCTTATCGGCATAAGGCTTGAACTGCTCGGGAAGGTCGGCAACATCGGCTGAGATAAGATGGTTGTCCACCACATCGGACAGAAGGTCGAACCAGAAGCAAGAAAGCTGCGTGAGCACCTGGCCCTTATAGGGGATTTCGTCTTCCAGAATATAGTCGAAAGCAGAAATACGATCGGATGCAACCAGCAGCAGCTTGTCGCCCAAATCGTACAGATCGCGCACCTTTCCCTGTGCATCGGGTTTGATGTCGATTACAGACATGACCGTCCTTCCGTCTGAGTTTGTTGACAGAACTCTATTATGGAACATCTTGCGCAGCAACGCATGAAAAAGAAGCAGTACTTGCGCCGATTCACAACTACTGCGATTAATGCCTGGGTGCTGAACACACAAAAGCCCCCGCAAATACCCAGCCTCAGAAGCGCAATCGCCTAGCCAAGACCCGCCCAACTTGGTCTGACCCCTTTGTTGTTGCAACAATCTGCACAATTACTCAGGCAAGGCAGGCCAAAAAAGATGGCCACAATCCAAGCCCAAGGCTAAAAGGAAAGGCGCCCGTACAGACGCCTTCCATAGCTAGTTCGTTCCAAAGCGAGGACGGTTGCCCTTCTTCTTTTCGGATTCACTGGTGTACAAGGGCACGTAGACGGTAAAGCACGCCCCTTCGTTAGGACGGCCCTCAACGCGCACCCAGCCATTGTGCTGGTCCACGATTTCCTTAACCACAGAAAGGCCAACGCCCAAACCTCCCGTTGCACGAGCGCGACCCGAATCGGCGCGCCAGAAGCGCTGGAATACCATCTTCGCTTCTTCTGGGGTAAGGCCGATGCCCGTATCGCGAACACTGATCTGCCCCATCAGCTCGCCTTTGCGAGCCGTGATGGTAATGGTGCCGCCTTCTGGAGTATAGCGAACGGCATTGGAAATCAGGTTCGCCGTAGCCTGGCGAAGCAGGTCGGCATCGCCATACACGTACACGTGCGGATCGTACTCGAATTCCAGATTCAGCCCCTCTTCGTTGATGTATGCCTGATGCGTTGCCACAACCGCTGACAGCATTTCGGTAAGATCGACCTTCTGACGCTCGATGGGCTTGGTGCGGCTTTCCAGGCGCGAAAGCTTCAGCAGCGCATCAACCAAACGGGAAAGACGGCGCACCTCGGAATTCAGCGTTTCCAGACGTTCGGCATCGGGCTCAAACACGCCATCGATCATCGCCTCAACGGTAGATTGGATGGCCATAAGCGGTGTGCGTAGCTCATGGGCAACGTCAGTTACCAACCTGCGTTCAAGCTTGCGGTTCTGCTCCACGGAATCTGCCATAGCGTCGAACATATTACCCAGGCGGGCAATTTCGTCGGTACCCTTCATGCCGGTACGCGCCGAATAATCGCCCTCTTTCAGCGCCTTAGCCGTATTCGTAATGCGACGAATGGGGGCAACAAGCGCACGGGAGAACAGCACTCCCACCACAATAGAAATGGCCATCGCGATGAACGCAGCGAAGATCATGGCCTGGTACGATTTTTCACGGAATTCGGCATCGGTCTGGGTTAACAGCGTATCGGAGCCGTGCACCCGCACGAACACGGTGCCAACCTGATTGCCGTCGACATTGATGGCCGCCTTAGCCACATTGCCGCTCGATTCCTTCACGGCCGCCGCGCCCAAAGCCTTGTCGGCGGAATCGTCGTACACGATAGCGCCATTTTCGTCGCGCACCTGCACGTTAATGGAATCGTACAGAATGCTCGCCGACGACGCAGCGTTCAGGGCTCCGCTATACCAATCGCCATGGGCGGCCTTGTAGCCCTGGGCGATAGAATCGGCGGTGGAATCGGCAACGCGCTGCACATTTTCGCGCGTATAGGTTTGGAAGTGCTGCTCCCATACAAAGGAAAGCACGGCAATGGAAGAAAGCACCGTGATAAGGGAAACGGCCAGCATCACCAGCACGATGCGCTTGTTGAACGAAAGGTTCAGACCCTTCTTCTTTCCCGAGTTTCCATCTGGCTCCTCGCTATTCGCTTGGGTCCAGGTGGCATCGGTTGAATTTGCAGCCATCAGCAACTCCTTTCTGTGGCGGCCCCAATAAAAAAGCGCGCCCCGCCCGAAGGCAGAACGCGCTGCAGGTTCAAAGGAAACTAGTTGGCCTTCGTGGGATCCTCAAAACGGTATCCTACGCCATGCACGGTATGAAGCCACTTCGGATTACGCGGATTGTCACCAATCTTGGCGCGGAGGTTCTTCACATGGGAGTCGATGGTGCGCTCGTAGCCCTCGAAGTCGTAGCCCAGAACCTTTTCAACCAATTCCATGCGCGAGTACACACGACCAGGGTAGCGGCACAGCGTGGTGAGCAGCTTGAATTCGCTGGCGGTAAGGTCAACCTCTTCGCCGCTTACGAGGATCTTATGACCCGAAATGTCGATGGTGAGCTCGCCGAACTCCAGCACTTCGCGCTGAGGCTCAGACTCGGAATGCACGCGGCGCAAAAGGGCGCGTACGCGAGCAACCAATTCGCGAGGGCTGAAGGGCTTGATAAGGTAGTCGTCTGCACCCAGTTCGAGGCCGATAATGCGGTCTTCCACTTCACCTTTGGCGGTGAGCATAATGATGGGCGTGTCGGAGTTGTCGCGGATAACGCGGCATACACGCTCACCGGGAACACGAGGGAGCATCAAGTCGAGCACAACCAGATCGAAGTGATGCTTGGAAAACTCTTCCAAAGCCTCCTGACCGTCACCCACGGCAGTTACCCAATAGTTCTCGCGTTCGAGATATGCCGCCACCGCATCGCGGATGGCCTTTTCGTCTTCCACGAGAAGGATACGACGAGTGCTTTCGTTCATTGAAGAAGTCATCAATGCCTCCTGACAGGTATCGAAAAGCCCGTACGGGCTTTATCTGCACATGCAGCGCAGCCAAATTGCAAACAAAACGGCTGCGGGCTCTGGGGCCAACCGGCACGATGCGCTGTTGCACATAACGCACTAGAGGCACCAAGGCGCCATTTGCAATTATTGTATCAATTGCCAGAACAGGAGCCATAAGCGGACACCCAAATGTCACAATACCCCTCAGCAGTACCCGTCCAACCGTTGCGCGGGAAAGCACCACATCAGGAGAATACGTGCCCACTAAACGCAGTCAAAATATCCCCGGCAAAGCCCCTCGCCCCTCTCGCAATTCGCACAACCGCAACGCAGGGGTTCGCGGAGGCAGCACGCGCGGCGCTCATTCCGCCCGCAAAGCAGCTCCACAGGGCTTTTCCACCTCTGCGCCCAGAAGCCGCTCGGCGTTCGAGCCGTCTGCGAAAACGAAGGGCAAAGGCGGATTCTCCAACGCTTCCACCCATGGCTTCGGCCCCGCATTCAGCCAAGTGGCCAGCGGCGTTTCCGCAAAGAAATCGGGCCCCGAAGTGCTGCTTACGCGCAGGAACCTGCTTATTGGAGCGGGCGCCATCGCAGGCGTTGCCGCTTTGGGCGGCGGGCTTTCGCTTGCTACCAACGCGCTAGAGGGCAAGAAGGAAGCCACCGTGGAAAGCATCAGCGTCCCTGAAGATGCGGTGAATGCCCTTTCGGACTATAGCCAAGCAGACTACACACAGCACGTGAAGGCTGCTGGAAGTTACAAACTTGCGTACGGAACCCTGGTATGGGCCGACAACGACACCGTTGCTGCCTGCCTGGTGCCAGGTGAATCGGCAAGCCCGTTAAACACGATAAGCCTGCTGTACCTTTCCAACGGCAAAACCGCTTCGGCGCTTTCCGCTGCTCAAGGCGCCGACGAAGGATTCGAAATCGTCGATGTGCGCTGCAGCGAAAACGGCCTTGTTTGGACGGAATCAAGCGCCTACGAATCTGCTTGGCGCGTATACACCGCAAAGCTTTCCAACGGCAGCGTCACTTCCATCACCCAGGTTGATCAAGGCGATGGCAATTGGCTTATTCCTTCTATTGCCGCCGTGGGTGAAACCGCCTTCTGGCAGGTATGCCCCAACACCTCGGGAGAATCCGCCGCCGAACGAAGCGCCCTCAAAAGCGCACGCTTCGGCTCTGGCGATGCGGCTGTTCCCTACACTTCGAAAAAGCCCTTCGCCACGCGCGTGACCGCAGCCGACGATGGCGTGGTAATTACGCCGCGCGCCGAGGCCCAGGGCACCTACTACCAGCTCACCAAGATTTCAGCCAAAGACAATTCCACCGTCGACCAAATGACGCTCCCTTCTTCCATGACGCCCGATTTGGCAAGCTACGGCCGCAGCGGTTTTTCGTTTGGGTTCAGCAGCATCTATAACTTCGGTGGCGGCATTGCCAACTTGGGCACCTACACGCCGCGTTCAGCAGCGAGCGCCTACCACTACAACGACCTGCAATGGTTCCGTTTCTCACGCTCGCCCATCACCGCTCCTTGTTGGTCGGGCGAATGGTTTGTGGTGAAATCCACCACCGCCCTGTGCGGTGTTAACTTTGGCAGCAAGAGCTACTTTGCCATCGACACGCCAAGCGGCTGCGACACCTACGGCGAGCACCTGGTTTCCACAGGCACCCGCTCTTCGTTCGTGGGCCTCTCGCAAATCACCGACGACAACGACAGCGGCAACAACCACGCCCTCGTGCGCGTCTTCACGCCCATCAAGGGCAGCATTGACAACGCATTTTAGGCGTCCATGGCGATGCGGCGCGGTGTTGGTATCCCACAGCCTGCCCCGGCAGCCCGCTACAAAAACAAAATCCCGGCTTTTTTGCAACTTTTTTGCGATTAGGGGCCCTTTTCCGACCAAAAAAGCTGGGATCGGACCGCAATACAGCTAATTACCTGGTATTTTGCGTCTCAACCAGCAATTGGAAAGCTCTAAGCAATTGCTAATCGCAAGAAAGTTGCACTGCGAGCCGATTTTTTGTTTTTGATCCTCTGGTGACGGCTTCAAGCCGAGCCCAGGGTAATCCTGAGACGATACTGGCGGGGCAGCTCGGCACGAGGACGTTTTCGGAGCGATACCAAAGGTGCGGGAATCAGGGCGGCAACAAAGGGTAAGACCAGGGCGATGCCCAAGGGGCGAGGGCCAGACGTAGCGCCGAGGGGCTTCAAGAGCAAACCACGAGGCAGCGCCTCGATCGATCCCGCACTACTTCTGGGCCAATCCTTCAGGACAGTCCTGCGGACTGGCGATGCGAGATGGCCTCAAGCTGTCTCGCAAGGCGCCCGTCGCGACATAACAAAAAAACGAGGGCATCCAGATCCGGATGCCCTCGCTATGTTTTCAAACGACGGTGCGCCTACTCTAGAACTCAAGTTCCTTCAGGCGATCAAATACCACATCTTTGCGCGTAAGGAAGTCCCACGGGTCAAAGATCTCGTCAAGCGTTTCCTTGGAAAGCTTGGCCTCGGGGTCGGCTTCCAAGTTCTCGCGGTAGGTAGGACCATCGACAGCGTTCTGGATGTCAGCCCATACCTTCATGGCGTTGCGCTGAACGATAACGTATGCGTCTTCGCGCGTGATGCCGGTCTGAACCAGGGCAAGCAGCACCTTCGAAGAGAAGATAAGGCCCTTGGTGCGCCACAGATTGTGTTCCATCTTGGCAGGATAGGTCTGCAAGCCGTCAAGCATCCACTGCATCTTGCCGAACATGTAGTCCAGTGCAATGAAGCTATCCGCCATGGCAACACGCTCTGCGCCAGAATGGCTGATATCGCGCTCGTACCACAGAGCAACGTCGTCAAGCGCTACCTGAGCGTTGGACTTAACCACACGGGAAAGGCCGCATACACGCTCTGCGGTAATAGGGTTGCGCTTATGAGGCATAGCCGAAGAACCCTTCTGGCCCTTGGCGAACGGCTCTTCAGCTTCAATAACGTCAGACTGCTGAAGCAGGCGCACCTGCATAGCGATGGACTCCAACGTGGAAGCGGTAACAGCCAGCGCCGTCATAACCTGAGCATGGCGATCGCGTGCCAGAACCTGCGTAGAAAGCGGGTCGGGCGTAAGACCCAGCTTTCCACAGACGTACTGCTCTACGAATGGGTCGATGCTGGAATAGGTTCCAACAGCACCGCTGATTGCGCCCGTTGCTGCAACCTTGCGAGCCTCCTGCAGACGCGTCTGGGCGCGCTTCAGGGCCCAAGCCCAGCTGCCGAACTTCATGCCGAACGTCATGGGCTCAGCATGGATGCCATGGGTGCGGCCCACGCACAGGGTTTCCTGGAACTCGAAAGCGCGACGCTTGCAGGTTTCACCCAGCAGGGCGACGTCCTTCAGAATGATGTCCAGCGCCTGGGTAATCTGATAGGAAAGAGCCGTATCGCCCAAGTCGGAAGAAGTCATACCGTAATGAACCCAACGGCTAGGAGGCTCGGTTCCCTCGGGAACGTCGGCATCAATGTACTCCGCCATGTTGGTGGTGAAGGCAATTACATCGTGGTTGGTAACCTTTTCGATCTCGTCAATGCGCTCAACGGTGAAGCCTGCATGTTTGCGGATCCAAGCAGCCTCTTCCTTGGTAATGCCCGATTTGCCCAACTCGGCCTGGGCTTCGCATGCCAGAACCTCGATTTCCTTCCAGATCTCGAACTTGTTCTGGAGCTCCCAAATAGCACCCATTTCGGGGCGGGTGTAGCGACCGATCATTCGATTCCTCCCTTTACGTATGCCTTACCAGGCAACTGACTGAGACCATATTCTACTAACATAAATCACGCGATCGCCCACGGCAACCGTTACAACGAACGCACGATTTCGCGAGCCCGGGCCAAAAGATCAGTATCCGCTGCAACGATAACCTGATCACCTGGGAAAATGCGTGTTTCGCTGTTCACTACCTCCACATCGTCTTGATGGGAAACGGCAATCATGCGGATGCCCTCATCAAATTTAATATCCAACGCACGTACGCCTTTGTAGTTGTCGTGGTTGCGCATGGTAGGAACTTTGATGTCCAGCAAGCCGATCTGATCGCTGGAAAGCGAAACGGCAACGCCCATAGACCCGAGCATGGCCTCTTCCTGAATCATGTTCGCGATCATTACCGTGGAAGAAACGCTTTCAATGCCCAGGCGGCGGAAGATTCGCAGATTCTTAGGACTGTTCACGCGGGCAATGCAACGCGGTACATCAAATACGCGCGAGGCAATTTCGCACGCAGCCAGGTTGTCTTCATCCTGGCCGGTTGCCGCCACGAACACATCGGCCGACTGCATAGCCGCATCTTCCTGAACGGAAGCCGAGCAGCCATCACCACTGATAACCAAGCAAGAACCATCGATGGTTTCCGCCAGGCGACGCGCTTGGGCATCGCATTTTTCAATCAAGGCAACCTGGTTGTCTTCGCGCAGAAGGGTACCTGCAAGATATGCGCCGAGCTTGCCGCCGCCAACGATAACGATGTACACCGCAACCCCCCCCTAATCCTGTGCGTACTTTGCGATAGCGGGAAGCATCGCATGCGAAACCACGGCGAGCACCGCATCTCCGTGATACAAAATGCTCGAAGGTGAGGGAATGGAGCTTACCGTACCATCGGCGCGCTCGAAGGCGCATACGCGGATGCCGTGGCGGCTTTCCAAGTCGGCAACCTTGATGGACTTCTGCCCCACTTCGGAAAGGTTGAGGGCGAACTGAAGCACCTCGAAATCGCCGAAGGTGGCAATATGGTCGCCAATACCCGATATGGCCTTCGAGAATATTTCCTCGGCAACCAGCGTGGTGCCACAAACATAGTCGATGCCCAACTGCAGATAGGTTCGCTCATGGCTACTGTCGTACAAACGTGCTACAGCATGGGGCACATCGTACAAGCGGCGGGCGATTTCTACCACCATGAGGTTAGCGTTGTCGCTCTGGGTTACCGCAGCCACAAAGTCGCATTCCTCGATGCCGGCGTTCACCAAGATCTCTTCGTCATAGCCCACGCCTACAAAGGTTGAGCCATTGAAGTCGCGGCCCAACGCGGCGAAAGCCGAAGGATCACGGTCGATTACGCATACGTTGTTGTCATGCTCAGAGAGCATCAGGGCCAAACGCGAACCAACACGGCCGCAGCCCACAATAATAATGTCGCTCACATCTATCGCGACGCATCACGCGCGCCGCTCCTCCATCTTAATCGCAGTGAAACCGAGCGACCCCCCCCGCGGTGAACAGGCGCATGCTCCTTGGGCTGAATCATGGCTCAGCCACCCGGGCCTGTCTGCCCACCCAGAAGCGGATGGCGCGCACAGCTATTGCTAATTTCAGTTGTCCTTATTGCTTGGGGCAAGCGCTTGCCAGCGTGTACGTCAGCACACGGAAGACAGCGACCCCCCGTTAGAATCGGCGCACAGCGAAAACAACCGTTCCCGCTGTCACCGCTTCTGCTGGATAGTTTAGAAGATCAGAGAGCCCAACTCAAAGCCCACGCATTACAACGATCGAAAACATGCCCCGAGGAAATAAAAAAGCCGACCCGCAGGCCGGCATTGAACATTAAATGAATCGGTAATACACGTTTCGCGTGCCCCAATCGGTATAGCTGTTAGCACCGAAGGCTTTGTAGACACCTGGCGCCAGGTCGAGTGCGCGACCGTACTTAGCAAAACCACCAGTATCGGTAACCGTAGCTATAACAACCTTGCCGTTATAGCAAATCTCGCAAATGCTACCAACCAGATAAGCCTTGTCTTCAGGAACGGCAACCGTAACGCTCTGATGCGTAAGCGCAATGCCCGAAGCAGTGTTGGTTACACCGAAGTTGCCTTGACCATCATCGTTGGTTTCGATGGAATAAGCCGAGGCAATGCCACTCTGCCAAGTGCCATCGTTAACGTCAGGCGCAACGCGGGGCGCAGTAGGAAGAGGATCGAGCGTGCAAACTTCGTTCGCCTTCTGCTTTGCCAAGGCGTTGGTTTCGTCTACCGCAATAGGCACCACAACCGGGTCGGGATCTTTAACCGTGATAGAGCGCTGGGTTGCTTCCGTAGCATCTGCTGCTTCAGTGACGGTTACCCCGTCAACGCTGGAAGAAGCATCGGCCACGCCGGAAGCGCGCTGAGCCGAAGAAAGCTGCTGGGTATCAGCGGCCTGCGCACGGGAAGAGCCCAAGCCAAGAGTGGAAGAATCTTCCTGCTTGGAACCCTGTGCCTGGCCGACAGAGCAAAAAGCAACCACCGTCATAGCCATGATGAGCACGAAGCAAACCATGAAAAACGGCGCGACCCTTCTTTTGGTATGTACGCTGGCTTTAGCCAAAAAACTCCAATGCCGAAGCTTCGCCGTTGCCCTTTGGGAAGCAAAGAGCGCGGGCCTTCTTGTTTGCAGAACCACCGAGATTAGAACCAGCAGACTGCAATGAGCACACAAAAGCGCATGGCCTATTATACCTGCCTACGCTAAAGGCTCCAAATTTTGCTATCGGCAAACGGGCGTAAAAGTCCTGGGGTTACCCTGTTGTAAAGGCTCTGAACTTGTTCCAAATCAGCTTCTGAGCAGCGATAATACATTATTATGGTGGGAATATGATGAAAACGCCACTAAGCGGTCAAACACACCCATATCGAGGTACGAAACCACCAAAGCAACCGCAACGAGACCAACGCCCAGAGCCAGGAAATCAATACGGTCAAAGGCACAAGCGATAACGAAACAGGCTGCCACCGAAAGCCATATCAATGCCGACAAATCAGTGATCCGCTCCAAGCTATGGGGCGGGCAAATACCGAGGGTGAAGGGCAGCAAGGCAATGCAGAGTTCAATGCAAACAACCAAACCGCACAGGCGAAGACGCAATGGCGCCTTATCCGCGAAGCACACCAGAAGGGTTGTACCCGCGACAATCAGTAGGACCGGCCAGAAGCCCAAAAAACTTACTCCAGGAATGCGGGAAACCCAGTAGTTGGCAACAAAAACGAAGAATAGCGTGGTTAACGCCACCAGCGCCAAAACCACCGGTGCGCGCTTACGCGCTTTGTTGCCTTCACTAACCACCACGCTTTGCGTAGGCGCTGAAGGCATAGGACGAGAAACCCCCGAAGACGCAGGCGGCATAGGAGGTATATGGCCCGCATCGGCATGGATGCCATAATTTCGCAGCGCTTCCACCCTTGCCACCCCCGCTTCAACCACACGGTGATAGCGATCGGAGCACACATCAAGCGGGCTGACGTTTAAGAGCTTGCCCTCCCCGCCCGAAGTGGGAAGAAATGCTGCAAAGGCAATATAGGGAACGGCAACCAAACCGAAGGTGCAAACGAGCAACACCACGGCCGTAACACGAACCAGCACCGCATCAGCATCGATGCGCTCGGCTATGCCCGAACAGACGCCAGCAATAATTCGGTCTTCGCCGCGCGTTAGCGCCGGCCGAGACTTTGGCTGGCCAAACAGGGAATACCCCTTTTTTTCGCCCTTTGCCACACTGCTCCTTCCAACACTCCCCATTTAACAGCACCCCGAGCCAAGGTAACTACTTCGTCAGGAAAATGTTAAAGGCGGCGATTACAAAACGAATAGGCAGATGGAAAGGAACTGGCACACTGAACCAGCAAGGATCCACACATGGAAGATGGAATGCATATAGGGGACCTTCTTCAGAACGTAGAAGATGCATCCAATGGAATAGCAGAGTCCACCCGCAAGCAGAAGCCAGAAGCCCGGTGCGGGAAGCAGCGCCCACAGCTGCGGGATAAACCATACAACCGACCAGCCCAAGCACAGGTACAGCACCGCCGAGATCCAGCGGGGACGGAACACCCAGAACGATTCGGCAATTACGCCGATAATGGCAACCGCCCAAACAAACGCAAACAGGACAACACCGTGGCAATCAACCAGGGTAACCAAGCAATACGGGCTATATGAAGCCGCAATAAACAGGTATATGAAGCTGTGGTCAAGCACCTTGAACACGCGTTTGGCCTTTTCAGCCGCTATAGCGTGATACAGCGTCGACATCACATATTCCAACAGCATGAAGATGCTGTACACCAGCGCAGCAAGCAAATGCAGGCCGCCGCCCGAACGAACAGCCGCAACAACGCAGAGCGGGATGGCGGCGATGGCCAGCAACGCACCAACGCCGTGGGTTATCGAGTTGGCAATCTCTTCTCCCAGCGAATAGGCGCGAATGGCCTTGCGGGAATTGCGCACGCCAGCGCCATCCTTCTTCTTTTCATGCTTGGAGCGTTTCGGGTTCCCCGAATCACGCTTCTTGAACTGGCGGGGTGTCCATTCCCTTGAGGGAGCCTGCGATTGTGCCATTGTTATCCCTTCAACTGCCCTATTCGGGGCGTTATATTCACTGCAACCCAGAAGCGAAACATGTTCATATGCTTAATGTTGCGATTATACTGCGCGGCTACCTTCCGGTTGAGCCCAGTCGAGCCAGGCGGATGCTTCTGCAATCGGAACGTCAATCAGACGCTCATCGCAGCCGCGAACGCCTGCTGCGGTACGCACCAAGACGGTTGCAACGCCAGCGTGGCGCTGCAAAGGATTTGCACGAAGGCAAGCGTACTGCATTTTCCTCCGAGGCACAATTACCGTATCGGTGGAGTAACCGCCGTTTACCACGATGGTTCCCGAGTTGTCGAAACCGAACGCAGAACGACGGTGCCACAGAAACGCACCCACCACTTCGATAGCCGCAATGGCAACGCACAGCAAAAGGCCTGGTATCAGCGTCGCTGCGGCAAAGTCCCCGAGCTTGGCATGCCCCTGAGCAGCTGTTGCATCAGCAGCAAAAGCAGCGGCACACAACAGAAGTAGGGCTACGGCGAGCCAGAACCCAACGCCCTTCAACACCGCCCTTCGGGTAATGGCACGACGCAGGGCCACTTTCGGCAGAGGAGTGCTCGCCACGGGAGCATGAGCGTATTCGGGGGTCAAACCTTGAACGACACCCCAAGCTTCAGCGATGGGCAAAAACGGATGCACAACCAGTCTGTCCGTCTCTAACTGAGAAGAGGAACCAGACGATTCTTCGCCAGTGGCTACCCCCACCCTGCCATACGAAACTGAGCAGCAACGCATAAGGCGTTGGAAAAAGGTTTGATGAATGTGCACCGATTGGATTCGGTCCACATCGATGCCGTTGAACACATGCGTTATAAGACCCCGCTCAACCTCAATGCGGCCACCACGACGGCGTGCTTGGAAACCGCCATAGGAAAGGCACACGCCAACCAGATAGATAACCCATGCCATAGTCAAGCAAAGCAGCAACAAGAAGCCCGTCAGCCCACATACAAGTATAAGATCGCTCTTAGGCACGCCCGCCGCGGCGAAAAACGTTGAGCCATCAACCAGAACCGCAAGGATGACCAAAGTTGCCATAACGACAAGCGCAGCCGTCACTGTTGCAAGAGCCAAGCCAAACGATGCCCTTCCGCATAGGGCAGAAAGCAGCAGTTCCTTGTTGCCAAGACGGTATTCGCAAGCAACAACACCTGTATTCACTGCATCCTTGGCGAATACGCCACGAATATCGTCAATAGCGGCAGCAGCACCATCAAGTACGTTGCCCCGACCAGCAAGAGAACCTGGAGCAACCGCTGCAACACGCGCCTCTTCGCCTTCGATGTGCTTGCGGCGGAAAAGTTCACGACGCAGATATTCTGCCGCGCTTCGCTCCACGTACGAAATTACCAGCGCCTTGTTGCTGGCACCGCCCGCAGTGTCAATGTTCACTGTGCGTACGCCCGCCAGGCGCTGCAGAAGAGAAGCGCGTTCGTTTACCGACTGGATCTTCGAGTAGGGCACGTGAGTGCACCGCTTGTTCAATATCCCCGAGTAGAAGCTGAATTCCGTTTCGTCAAATTCATACCAGATGTAACGGTACGTCCATGCACGGGCACCCATCACAACTCCGCAAACAAGCACCGTGGCGGCCAGGAGCAAAAGTACCGCAACGAAAAACGCATCTACCGAAACGAAACCAAGGGCTTCAGCTAATTTCATAAGCCCCGACAATGAGGAAAGCCCGCATATGAAGATGATTGGCGCAGCGCGCAGCGCACCCAGCCAGATATAGCAATGATGCAGCGAATGGTGCACGCCCGTTTGCTCGGGCTCGTAAGCCGAAGCGCCGGATGGCGCAGGGTTCATGTTGGGAGGAATCGAACCGTTGGAGCTCATAGCTACACGTCCTCGCGGGCAAGGCGAGCAAATTCGGCAGCGCGATCACGGACGCTGTCTGCCTCTTCGGTTAGCAAACCAGGGATTTCCATCGATCCCGCAGCAGTTGAAACCGTCACACTTGCCAGGCCAAATGCGCGCAAAATGGGACCCTGCTTCGTGTCGGTATTCTGCACACGGATAAAAGGAACCACGATGTGCTTACGCCAAATGATGCCGTACTTCAGTTCCAAGAAATCGGGGCGAAGCTCATAATGCCAGCGAATGTAGCGCAGCGGCGTTACCGCAAACAGGAATACAACCAGTAAAACCGCGTACAGAACGGTGAACGCCAGCACATAGGGCTCCGCCCAGTATGCTTCCGATGCGTCGACGAGCAACGCGATGGCTCCCGGCGACGCCAAAATCAGCCATACCGCAGTAAGCATCAACGCATCGCTGATGCGCCACACTGCCTTGATGCGTGGATTCAGCTTCTCCCGAGGTTCTGCGCGCATAAGGCTTCCATCCCCTAGTTAATCATCGGTTTTGGCATTATTGTCGCATAATGCACGCTGTGCCGAAGTGTCCAATGCATGCGCGAATAAGACCCGATCCGTGCTTTTGACAGCATTCCAACAAAAAAATAAGCAAAACCGCCTGGCAGATCGGAGAAAGAAAAAGCATTTCTCCGTTGCCAGGCGGATTTTCATAAATATATTTGCAGACAGTACCATCGCAGATGCTGCCAGCAGAACCGCTACAGATACCTAAAGTAAGCAGCACAGGATCCTTCGGAGGAAACCATGCACGGGCCTACAGGGTTTTCAGGTGTGCACACCTTGCGGAACAGGGGGCACTCATTTGGAGCCATCATGCCGCGCAACACGTCACCGCAGCGACAACCCTTCGGTTCCTGCGTAGGCTCAACGGCGGGCTCGAAGCGCTGGAATGCATCGAACTCGGCAAATTCGGGGCGAATGGCATAGCCCGAACCGGGAATAACACCCAAACCGCGCCATGTTGCATCTACGGTATGGAACACTTCGTTGATGGCAGCAACGGCGACCTGATTGCCTTCGGGCGCAACGCCACGTGTGTAGGCAATCTCTATTTCGGCGCGGCCTTCATGGAGTTGGCGCATGATCATGGCAACGCCCTGAAGCACATCCACCGCTTCGAAACCGGTGATAACGCCGGGAATGCCGTACTTCTTCGCCAGGAACTCATAAGGCTTCATGCCAATAATAGTGCTTACATGACCAGGCAAAATAAGCGCATCAATCCGCAACGAAGGATCGGAAACGATGGTTTCCAGCGCACCAGGCATGTTTTTGTGCGCCACGAACACGCTGAAGTTCTTAAGGCCCAGCGCCTTAGCGCGCTTGATAGCCATGGCCACCAAGGGAGTGGTGGTTTCGAAACCAACGCCCACGAATACAATCTGCTGATCGGGGTTTTCCTGGGCAAGTTTCAGCGCATCAAGCGGGGAGTACACGATGCTTACCGAACGCCCCTCTGCCTGCTCTTTCAGCAGGCTGGAAGTCGAACCCGGTACACGCGTCATATCACCAAAGGTGGCAATGGTCACGCCAGGGACGCGCGAAAGAGCAATTACCGTATCGATGTCTTTGTTGCTGGTAACGCACACCGGGCAACCAGGGCCCGATGCCAAACGAACGCCTTCGGGCATCATGGTGCGCAGGCCGTTACGGGCAATAGCAACCGTATGGGTGCCGCACACCTCCATCAGGGTTGCATGCTCGGGCGCCCATTTCTCTATCGAATGGATTAAGCCACGAGCAAGCTCTGGATCTTTGAAAGAAGACAAGTCCATTGGAATCGCCTGCCTATAATCCCTCGACGTCGGCCAGTTCAGGAATCTGCTTGATCAGGTCGAGCGTTTCCTGAGCATCTTCTTCGCTTACCACCTCAATGGCGAAGCCGGCGTGAACCAGAACGAAATCGCCCACCTGGGCGGAAGGGGTAAGGTCGAGCGCCACTTCGCGGGTAACGCCCAGAATATCCACTACCGCCAAATTATTTTCGTTGATGGTACGGACTTGGGCGGGAATAGCTAAACACATATTGCATCACTCCTCATGTTGCGCCTGCAATCCTAGCACAGCCTGTCCGTAGGAAATCGAAGCATCGTTAGGTGGCAGTTCTTTATTCAGCGCCACTGTAAAGCCGCGCTCCTGCAAGCGCGCAAGCGTGCGCTCCATTAGATAGCGGTTCATGAACACACCACCAGCAAGCGCCATAACCTCGATGCCGTAGGTGGCTCGCACCAATTCAGCAACATTCACAATGGCCTCCACGAAGGCGCTGTGGAAGCGCGCGGCAATAACGGGGGTGGGGACCGATGCCTGCATGTCGTCGAGCATGGCGGCAAATACCGGCGCCACGTCCATCAGCAAAACCGAAGTGTCGGCAGCCGTGCTGTTTTCCGTTGCCGTGTTCTTAATAAATCCAATGCGATAACGCTCATCTTCCGCAGGCAAGCCCGCAGCTTCTGCTTGGGCCTTATGAGCCGCCGCTTCCAGAAGAATGGCCGCTTCACCCTCATAGCAAGGGTGAGTGCACACGCCTAACAGAGCCGACGCCGCATCGAAGATGCGCCCGACCGAAGAGGTTTCAGGGGTGTTCAAGCCCTTTTCGATCATCTGCTCAAACACTTCGGCATTCGGAACGCATTCGGATACGAACTTCTTAGCCTGCTCGTGTTCCAGCAGATCAAACGACCATAGAGCGCCATAGGCAATGCGCGCGGGGTCTTTGATGGCAGCCGCACCACCTGGCAGCGGGATATAGGCGAAGTTCACAAAGCGCTCGTATGCCTGAAGGTTCGAAAGCAGAACTTCACCACCCCAAATAGCCCCATCGAGCCCATAACCTGTGCCGTCGAACGCGAAACCGCACACGGGGCCTTCCAGATTGTTCTCGCCCATAACGGACAGAATGTGTGCATGGTGATGCTGCGCACGCGTTATGGGCAGATTCTGGCTCAAAGCCCACTTGGTGGAAAGATATTCAGGATGATAGTCGCACACTATGCGCTTAGGCTCGAAATGCAGCAAGCTTGCATAGCGACGGCGCGTTTCGCTCCATGCGTCGAACACCGCAGCGCTTTCCAAATCTCCCACATGCTGAGAAACGAACGCCTTGCCAGCACGTGCGTAGGTTAATGTGCTTTTCTGCTCGGGGCCTACCGCCAAAAGCTCTTCACTTGTGCCTTCGGGGCACGGAGCCGGAATGGGAAGCGGGGCATAACCACGGGCGCGGCGGATAAACTGAACAATATCGCCCGCAGCGCCGCCGTTAAGGATGCGGATAACGGAATCGTCATAGCGCCCCACGATTTCACGGTTATTCACCAGGAAGGCGTCGGCCACGCCAGCAAGCTGGGAAAAGGCCGTTTCTTCGTCGATAACGATGGGTTCATCGTGAATGTTGCCCGATGTCATAACAAGCATGGCGCCACATTCGTGAAGCAGCAAGTGCTGAACAGGCGTAGTGGGCAGCATTACGCCCAGTTCGGGCAGATTGTCTGCCAGGCCCTTCGCAAACGTCGCATCGGGGCGCTTGCGCAGCAACACAATGGGGCGCGCAGGGCTCGTGAGCTGGCGCGCTTCGGCATCGTTTACTTCGCAAAGAGTGCGAGCCTCTTCCGCTGAAGCAACCATAACAGCAAACGCCTTGCCGGGGCGATGTTTGCGCTGGCGCAGTGTGGCAAGTGCCGCCTCGTTGGCAGCATCGCACACCAAGTGGTATCCGCCCAAACCCTTAACAGCAACGATGCCGCCTTCCGCAATAAGCTTTACGGCACGGTGGAAAATCTCGTCGGATTCCTCGATGTTTTTCGCCCAGGAAATGCCTTCGAGCGAAAGGCCGTCCGCGCAACCCGATTCAATCCAGCCAATTTCAGGGCCACACTCAAAGCACGCATCGGGTTGTGCATGGAAGCGCCTATCGGCGGGGTCGGAATATTCCTCCTGGCATGCTGGGCACATAGTAAATTGCGCCATTGATGTTTCGGGGCGGTCGTAAGGCAACTTGCACATGATGGTAAAGCGCGGACCGCAGTTGGTACAGTTGATAAAGGGGTAATGGTAGCGACGATTATTCGGGTCGAACAATTCTTCTACGCAAGCGTCGCACGTTGCCAGATCAGGCGAAACCAGCGTAGTTTCGCCCTGTTCCGCCGCATCGGAAAAACGAATCTCGAAGGCATCAAACCCCTGCACGGAAACTTCCGCAATTTCAATTTCGCTTACTTGCGCAGCGGCGGGCGCCTCTTCAGAAAGAGCCAGCACAAACCTGTCGAGCGGCAAGGTTTCACCTTCGGCATGCACCCTCACGCCCTCAACATCGTTCAAAACCCAACCGGTAATATCTCGTTTTTTTGCCTCACGATAGACAAAGGGGCGGAAACCCACCCCTTGTACTACGCCAGATATTTTCAGATCAAGCGCCTCACGCGTCATGCGTTGATTGCCTCCTTGAACGCCTTAACCAAGGCACGAATAGACACCGCGGAGTTGTCAGGCAAATGCACCTGAACGCAGCGGCGTCCACGATCGGAAAGAATTGCAAAGTCACCCGAAGCCTGAGCCTTTGCAAGTTCGCCCAAGCTTTGTGCGCGGGGGTCTTCGATGGCAATATCCTTCGGTTCTTCCGCCGAGATAATCAGGAATACGCCTTCGTTCGGGCCGCCCTTATGAAGCTGACCGGTGGAATGCAAATAGCGCGGTCCAATTTCCAGGCACGACGCTGCACCCAAACGGTCGGCAACCGAGTGGCGAATTTCCTCCAGCGCTTCACGACGACCTTCGCCCGTGAAGGGAAGGAATGCATTCAAGCTGAAGTAATCGCCAGACACAATGCTGCCAAACAGGGCACGCAATGCGGAAACGAGTGATTCGTCTTCAACGGATTCGCGAAGAGCTTCGGACACATGCACCTCAACGTCGCCGACAGGAATGCCGGCAAGGCCCTTTTCCACGAACTCAGGGCTGCGGGCACCATTGGCAAGAATGCTGAGCACTTCCTTCTTGGCAACCGCAACGTCGGGCTGGTCGAAGGGGCACACCTTCATCAGATAGCCAACCATGGCAATGGCGTATTCCCACATAACGAAGTGGGCAGCCACTTCCTCCACGTTTAGAACCTTGAAGCTCATACGCGGAATGGCAGGGTCGATGAACTCGAGCGCATGGCTGAAGTTTTGGCGATCGTCCCACAGATCAGTTTTGGTGTTGTAGGTAATAACCGTGCGATCGTGCGGATCCTCGCGCAGAACCAGCGAGTCAACCTCGATGTTGGGTAGGATACCGAAGCCGTTCTTGCCCAAGCTTTCAGCTACCAGCTGTTCAATCCACAAACCAAGTACGCGGCCGCGCTTTGGCGTGAAAAACGAAAACTTGTCGCGCCCATTTTTATAGTTGTCGAACAGGAACGCTGCCAAGTTCGATGCAGGGTTGTCCAGGTCGTCGGCGGAACACAGCTCCTCGGCATTGCGCGCGCTTTCCATAACCTTTTTGATGTCGATGCCCACCAAAGCGGCAGGAACCAAACCGAAAACGGAAAGAGCGGAATAGCGACCGCCAACCGTGGGCTCACCAGAAAATACCTTAGCCCAACCTTCTTCCTTGGCGCGCGCCTCAAGCTCAGAGCCAGGATCGGTGATGGCAATCAGGTGAGAGGGGATTTCTTCCTCCGGCAAGGTTTCCGCCAAAATGGTGCGAACCGCTTTCATAACCAAGGTAGGCTCAATGGTGCCGCCCGACTTGGAGGATTGAATGATAAGCGTGGTTTTGGGGTCGCATTCAGCCAAGATGGTACGAACACGCACCGCCGATACCGAATCGAGCGTCTTAAAGGTAACAAGCGACGAATCGGGCTTATTGTACTTGGTAAGCGTCATCGGAGCCTGGGTGGAGCCACCCTGGCCGATGAGGATTACCGTCTTCAAACCGCGAGAAATCATCTCGTCGGCAAAATCCTGGATCTCGTCGATAGGGCACGGCGGCTCACTTGCCAGCGTTGCCCATCCCATATATTCAGCGGCGCATTGCTGCGCTTCTTCGGAAAAGCCATAAAGAGAGCTGTCCTTGCATCTAACTCGACTGGCAACCTTGCCGTCGACCAGAGCCTGGAGTGAGGGAGGGTAGATCCCCTGAATGGCAAAATCGATCATTTGTCCTTCTTTCATAGGTCCTCCAATTTTACCAAATGGCAACACATATGCCACCTTCGCCCCGTTGCTGTATAGAAAGTGCCATTTAAGCGATCTTATTGCCGCTGGTCAGATGAATTTGCCTCAAAGAAAAACCCAACAACGGCACATGCTACGATCCAGGAAAACGAAGCACTTGGCGCAACCCCGTTCAAGGCAGGAGGAACAGAAATGTCCATCACGTACGATTTCTCAGGGAAAACGGCTGTCATTACTGGCTCGGCGCGCGGCATCGGGCGGCGCATTGCGGAACGATTCTACGAGGCAGGAGCCAATGTTGCCTTGTGCAGCATTTCGCCAAACGGCAAAGAAGAGCTGATGCAGGAAATCGCTGGTGACGACCGCAGCCATATCGTTGCAAAGCCCGTCGATATGACGCAGGTCGACCAAATCAGGGCATTCTTCGAAGTGGTAGTGGAAAAGTTCGGCTCATTCGACATCCTGGTGAACAACGCAGGAATCTTTACAAATGAGACCATCGAAACCGTTACCGAAGCCGATTGGGAACGCGTAATGGACACGAACCTGAAGTCGATGGTCTTCGCCAGCCAATGGTTTGCAAGCTACAACCGGGAACACGGCACAGGTGGCAGCATCGTGAACATCGCCTCGGTTTCCAGCGTTACCTATATCCCGCACAACTTGCTATACAACATCAGCAAAGCAGGCGTGGTTACGCTCACCAAAACGCTCGCACGCGATCTGGGACCTTCAAGCATCCGCGTAAACGCCGTGGGGCCAGGCAGTATTCCCACCGACTTGAATGCGGCACTCTATGCCGACAAGCAGCGCGAAATTGATTTGTGCAATAAGATCCCACTCGGCCGCCGCGGCACCAAAGACGATATCGCCAACTGCGTGCTGTTCTTGGCGGCTGATGAGTCCTCGTATCTGACAGGGCAGGCTATATTTGCCGAAGGTGGCTGGTTATTGGCTTAGGGCATCTCCTTTGGATGGGCAACACCCACTCGAATGTTGCCGAGCCTCTGCAGTACACATTAACTCCCTTTTCAGGGGCGTTTTGTTGCAACCGTGTTTACAACGTAAAAAAAAGACCCGCCGAAGCGGGTCTTTGAATTGTGGTGGTCGGGGCGGGACTTGAACCCGCGACACGCGGATTTTCAATCCGCTGCTCTACCAGCTGAGCTACCCAACCGAAAGCATCATATCTGACGCGGGTTGTTATATTACCGATAGGTCTTCTATACGTCAAGTCTTTTATGCAACAAATATTTCAAGCTTTAACCAAGACCCACAACAACCCATAGATGGATTTCCAGGCTATTCCATTTTCCCCGATAAACACGAGCAAGAAATTACAGCGCACACTAATGCGGGTAAAAATAATCGAGGTACCCACAATGGGTACCTCGGTTCAACAAACAGCTTATTCCCAAGCAGAGCGACCCTGCAGCGCACGGCGGCCGATATCGGAACGGTACTGAACGCCTTCGAATTTGATGAGCTCGCATGCCTCATAGGCACGGTTACGAGCCTCTTCGAATGTATCGCCCAGAGCAACTACGTTCAAAACACGACCACCAGCCGTAATGAGCTCGCCATCAGGGTTCAAAGCCGTACCAGCATGGAAAACGATAACCCCGTCGAGGTCTTGGGCCTCTTCCAGGCCAAGGATAACCTTGCCCTTTTCATAAGACCCTGGGTAGCCTTCGCTTGCCAAAACAACGCTCACTGCCCATTTATCGGACCAGGAAAGAACAATATCCTCGGGACGACCTTCTGCAACAGCAAGCATGATGTTCACCAGATCACCCTCAAGGCGAGGCAATACCACCTGGGTTTCAGGGTCGCCGAAGCGCGCATTGAACTCCAGCACTTTCGGGCCTTCGGGCGTAAGCATGAACCCGCCATACAGGCAGCCGCGATAGTCGTTTTCGAACGGATCCTTTGCCGTAGCGGCAGCGGACTGCTCCATGATGGAAATCATGGTTGCCATTTCTTCTTCAGTGACAATAGGCACCGGGGAATACACACCCATGCCACCTGTGTTGGGACCAAGGTCACCATCGTAGGCGCGCTTATGGTCTTGCGCGGGAGCCATACAAAATGCCTTGCCATTGGAAACGAAAGCCAGAAGCGAGCACTCGGGACCGGTCAGCATTTCCTCCACAACAACAGTCTGACCCGCATCGCCAAAGCTGCCGTCAAAGCAAGCCTCAACGGCATCAAGCGCCATATCAAGCGTTTCGGCAACCACAACACCCTTGCCCGCGGCAAGGCCGTCAGCCTTAACGACCAATGGGGCGCCCAGCTCTTCGCAGTATGCGCGAGCAGAAGCGGCGTCGGTGAAGCTCTGGTAACGTGCCGTAGGTATACCGTTTGCATCCATGAAGCGCTTGGAATAAGTCTTAGAGCCTTCCAGCTGAGCGCCTTGCGCATCAGGGCCGAACACGGGAATGCCCGCTTCGCGGAGAACGTCAGCAACACCAGCCACGAGGGGGGCCTCAGGGCCGATTACAACCAATTCGATGTTGTGAGCCTGGGCAAATGCAAGTACCGCCTGAGCGTCTTCAGCATTGAGATCCTTAACGTTGCGAGCGATGTTTGCCGTACCACCATTACCGGGAGCCACGTACAGCTCGGTGCAACGAGGCGATTTCGCAAGCGCCCACGAAATAGCATGCTCGCGGCCACCGCCGCCAAGAACCAGAATGTTCATGGTTCAAACCTTTCTTGTTTGATGCCAAAAAGCACCCCCGCAGGTTATTCCGCGAAGGTGCTTTGCTTGTTTTGCTTTACTGGGTGAAGCCCATATTGCTAGCGGCTCTCCCAGCCATTGAAGATAGTCTGGTTGCGGTCAGGGCCAACAGCGATGATGGACGCCTTTACGCCAGAAACCTCTTCAAGGTACTTAACGTAGCTCTGCGCATTTGCGGGCAGGTCTTCGAACTTCTTGCAATCGGAGATATCGACGCCCTCCCAGCCAGGAAGTTCTTCGTAAATAGGCGTTACGTTTTTCGGATAGATAACCGAATGCTGCATAGGGAAGTAGTCGTAACGCTGACCGTCTGCCTCATAAGCAACGCATACTTTGATGCGGGGAACGCAGGAAAGAACGTCAAGTTTGGTAAGAGCCATGTCGGTCATGGAGTTGACCTCTACCGCGTAGCGAGCCTGAACTGCATCGAACCAACCGCAGCGGCGCTTGCGACCGGTAGTTACACCGTATTCGCCGCCCGTCTTGCACAGAAGCTCGCCAGTTTCGTCATGAAGCTCTGTGGGGAACGGACCGGAGCCAACGCGCGTGATGTACGCCTTAGCAATGCCCAGGACCTTGCCGATTGCCTTCGGACCCACACCAGAACCGGTGGGCGCGCCGCCAGCGCAGCAGGAAGAAGAGGTTACGAAGGGATAGGTGCCATGGTCGACGTCGAGCATGGTGCCCTGAGCGCCTTCGAACAGCACGTTCTTGCCAGCACGAAGTTCCGCATTCAGCAGCTGCGTGGTTTCGGCCATATGATCGCGCATAACGTCGGCGTAGGGGAGATACATCTCGCAGATCTGATCAACCGTATAAGGTTCAAGATCATAGATCTTGGTAAGGATCTGGTTCTTTAGGAACAGGGCAGCTTCAACCTTCTCACGGAAGATCTTTTCATCGAGCAGGTCCTGGACACGGATGCCGCAACGGGAGATTTTATCTTCGTAAGCAGGGCCGATACCACGCTTGGTAGTGCCGATCTTGTGCTTGCCCAGATGGCGTTCAGACGCACCATCGAGATCGATGTGGTACGGCATGATGATGTGAGCGTCACAGGAAATGCGCAGACGATCGCAGGAGAAGCCTTCGCCCTGCAGCATGTCCATCTCTTCAACGAGAACCTTCGGGTCGATAACGCAACCGTTGCCGATAACAGGCGTGATGTGATCGTACATAACGCCAGAAGGAATCAGATGAAGCGCCAGCTTGGTATCGCCGTGGATAACCGTGTGGCCTGCGTTGTTTCCGCCCTGATAACGAACAACATAATCGTAGTCGCTCGAAATAAGGTCAGTGATCTTGCCTTTGCCCTCGTCGCCCCACTGAGCGCCAAGGAGAACCGTGCTTGGCATGAAAGGTCCTTTCGATGTTTTAATAATTAGCCAGGTGCAACGCACCAAAGCGCGCAACAAGCCCTAGCAACCAGAATCATACTACAGTTGAATCAAATTGCTTCGCGGATCAACAGTTCCCATCAAGGCTGCAACGTCTGAATGGCATGTAAACAAAATCACCTGCCGATACCGTGCCAATTCCAACAAAGCACGGGCAGCTTGCGCGCGCCGCTCGTCGTCGAAATTGACCAATATGTCGTCGCACAGCACGGGAAGCCCGCGGCCAACATTTACAGCCGAAAGAAGAAGGGCGATACGCAGGCTCAAATACAACTGCTGACGCGTACCCAGCGAAAGCAGATGAGGTGGGCGCACGGTTTTAACCGCATCAATCACTTCTAGTTCACCCTGGGCGTTCATGCGCACCTGCCGCCAGGCACCATCGGTCATCTGCGAGAGCAAGCGCGAAGCGGTGCGGTATACCTCAGGTTGGCTTTTGCGCTCCCATTCGGCAATTGCCGCTTCAAGGGACCGTTTGGCAATGAACAGCACCGAGAGCCTTCGGTACGTTTCCCGCAGGCGCGCCTCCACCTCTTCGCATTTGAACTTCGCCTCGTCGAAATCGGTTGAGCTGCGAGCAGCAGCCAAACGTTCCGACAGCTCTCCATGCTGGCGATCTGTTTCGGCCGCTGCAGCCGCCGTCTTAGCACGGTCCTGCTCTTTGCGCTCGATGGCTTGGGATATCGCCTCCAGCGATGCGCCATCGTCGAAGCCTGCCTTGCGGCACAGCTCCACGCGTTGGTTTTTGCATTCGGCTAGCTCCTTGCGAATACTTGCACACTGAAGGGATCGTGCCTGATGGTTCAGGTTTTCTGTTGCGCAAGAAGTGCGGTAATCGTCAAGCTGATCCAGCAATCGGCGAGCACGACGAAGAGAACCAGCAGCAGCCTTCAGGCCGTTCGCCTCCAAGAAACTTACGACTTGGACGTCGAAATCGCGGAGAGACCGCTCGCAAGCTTCCACTGTTTTCTTATCCTGCTGAACCACCCAGTCGCGCTTCTTCAGCTCCTCGTCGAGCTCGTCTTCGCCAGGAATCGGCTTCAACGCTATCGAAACACCTGCTGCACCGATTACCAGGGCAAACGCAACCAGGGCCACTCCGGCAATCAAGTAAGAGACACCGCCATGATCAGGGGAGCTGTACAAAACAAACGAACCGGCGAACGCCATAAGCAGCGTTAACGCCAAAGCCAATCCGAGTTTCACTTTGCGCTGCGAAGCAAACTGGATCTTGCTGTCGGCGGCCTTTGCCCGCTCGGCAAACACTTCGTAATCCGACTGAGAGCGAACAGCATCCATGCGTGCAGCATCTAGAGAATGCTCCAATTTTGCGCGACGGCGCTCGAAATCTTCAAGGCTATCTGCAAGCTGATACTGATCTTCCCTGCTCAAGCCGACCAGTTCGGCGAGCTCATGCGGCGGCTCTCCCTCATGCATGGAGGCTTCATCCTCCAAACGCAACGCCTCATGGAGCGATGTGCGCGATTCTTCGATAGAACGATCAATTTCCCCCACACGAACGCGGAGTGTTTTCAGGCCTTCTATTTCCGCATTAAGCTGCTGCTGCGTTTGCGCAAGCAAATCTCTCCGCGGACCCCACGAGGCAAGCATTTTCTCCTGTGCGCGCAGCGCATCTGCCTCTTCACGCCCTTGATGAACCAACTCGCGCAGACGAAGCCGCTCTTCCGTTAAGTTGGGCACCGAATTCGGATTCTTAGCGGAGCGGGAAAGCTCCTGCTTGATACGTTCGTTCACTTCGTCAAGCGCATGAGCAGGGGAAGACCCTGTACCAGAACCAGCGGTAAGCAAATGAGCCGTTACTTCGTTATGGCGATCGAGACGCAAAAGCTCATCGCTCGTTAACGCGAAAATGGTGTTGTAGGTTTCCTGGTCAATGTCGGCAAGCAGCCCTGTAGGAACGGTTATCCCTTCGCTGTTCTTGGCACGCTTGACCTCGGACACTTCGCCATTCGAGCTGTCGCGGAAGAAGAGGCTCCCTACACGCTCTGCCGATTCGGGACGATACGAATTGCCCTGACCCCTAGAGCTCGGCCAACCGAACAAAACGCCCTTCACCAATTCATTGAGCGTGGTTTTGCCAGCTTCATTGGGGCCGTATACCACATTCAAACCAGGAGAAAACGGGCCTACAATAATGTTCGAGAATTTCCCGAAACTCGACATCTTCACATGCTCAAGAAATAAAGGGCTGATGCGTGCCTCGCCACTGGTATTTTTCTTTTTGCCCATTACGCCTCACGCCCCAACAGATCGAGCACAAGCGTTTCAGCCTCATCGCACAAAGAGGGCATTGCGCGACCAAGGGTTTTAGGCAAAGGAAGGTCGCGGCTGCAGAATTCGTCTTCCACACCCTGAAGCGCCGCCGCATCACCTTTGCGATACTCATCGAGCGCACCAAGGTATGCCGCAGGGAACAGACCCTCGGTACGAAGAGCCTCTTTGTTGAAAGGAACCGAAGTGCGGCCCCAGATATCGTCGATAAAGAAAAACGGATACGAGTCGTTCACCGCCTGACGAAGATCGTCAAGCACACGAGCGTCAAGGCGAGAGTGGAGGCTTGTCTTGCCAGTAAGGATCACACGGAATATCATGCGCTGACAGCACGCATCGGCATTGGCGGCGAACTGCGCAGAAACAATGCGCTCCTGAACATCGGCAACCGTTGGGCACTCAGATACATCCACCTCCAACCGGCACCATTCAACTTGCGCCATGGGAAGGAAGTCTGCCTGAACGGGGGATCCCTGCGAAAGCGTAACCTGATACACCCCATGAGGGCCGGTTTCCACCACACTCCTGCCCTGAGGGCACCCAGAAAAGGCAATGCGCGGACATTGAGAAGTGGGCAGCAGGCGCGGCTGATGGACATGACCGCACGCCCAATAATCAACATCTCGCGAAAGCAAGATTTTAGGTTGCACTGGCGAGCGTGTGGGATCAATATCGAGGCCTGTATGCAGAACGCCAACCATAAAAGGTGCCTGAACTCCCAGCTCACGCTGGGCAGTTTCACGTGAAACCCCTTCAGAGATATCAACACCAGCAGGCCAAGATTGGCTGAAGTACCCGCGTCCGCCAATCAATGCAAGGGGTTCGCCTTCACGTTCGTACAGCGCAAAGCTGGGCTTGCCCGCGCCCAGCAAATGGGCGTTTTCCGGCAAGGCAGAAAAGCTGTTATCCCACGATGTAAAGGGATCATGATTGCCCGTTACAAAGTACACGGGAATGCCCGCATCGTTGAGCCTTTCCAGACCCGATACAAACAGAGAAAAATCGGCATACGAAGGGCGCGAATCGTCGAAGATGTCGCCCGCAACCACCACAAAATCGACCTGCTTTTCTATAGCGGTGTCGGCAATGCGCCGATACGCATCTGGGATTGCCTTCAGCAGCACGTCAGCCCACAAGGGCGAGCTTGCGCGGAGCCCCTTGAACGGCGCCCCCAAATGCAAGTCGGCTGCATGTATGAACGTAATCGTGCTCAACCCAGCCTGCCTCTCGTAAGACTAGTAACGCGAATCGTCGAAATGATTGGTGAACTTGGTGAATTCAGGGATGAATGTAAGCGGAATATCGCGCGTCGGGCCACTACGATTCTTCGCTACAATAAGCTCTGCCATGCCCCAGTCAGGGCGGCTGTCCGATTCGGCCTCAGCTTCTGTGGTGCTTCGGTCGATGAACATAACAATGTCGGCGTCCTGCTCGATGGAGCCCGATTCGCGAAGGTCGGAAAGCATCGGGCGCTTGTCGGTACGCGATTCAACACCACGGGAAAGCTGCGAAAGCGAAATAATGGGCACTTCAAGTTCCTTTGCCAGAACTTTCAGACCACGTGAGATTTCGGCAACCTCAACGGCGCGGTTGTTGGGATGGGGGATTACCGGCTGCATAAGCTGCAGATAGTCAACAATGATCAAGCCGTTCTTCTTGTTGCGCATCATACGGCGTGCCTTGGTGCGCAGCTCGACAATAGAAAGACCGGCTGAGTCGTCAACATACAACTCGCAATTGGAAAGGTCGCTGGAAGCCTGGATAAGCTGGCTCCAATCCCCTTCGGTAAGCTGACCGTTGCGCATGCGCGAAAGAGCAAGGCCCGCTTCCGCCGCCAAAAGCCTCTGCGTGATTTCGTTGGAACTCATTTCCAAGCTGAAGAACGCCACAGGTGCGCCAGACTTAGCGGCATTGGCCGCAAGGTTCATGGCAAACGACGTTTTGCCAACAGCAGGACGGGCAGCCAGAATGATAAGGTTACCCGGGCGCAAACCGCAGAAGAGCTTATCCACATCGATGAAGCCGGTGGGCACGCCTTGGAGCATGCCTTCACGGTTGCCCATTTCGGCAATTTCCTCATTCGCTTCTACCAGCAATTCCTGAATGCCCTTAAAACTGGAATTTACCGTTTGCTCGGTAACGCCGAACAACGCCGCTTCCGACTGAGAAATAAGCTCCTTCGGATCGGCAGGAGAATCGTAGGCAAGCGACGTAATTTGAGCCGCGCTCATAAGGAGTTCACGACGAATGGCGTCACGGCTTACAATTTCAGCATGATGCTGCCAGCTGGTGAACGCAAACGTGTTGTCAGCAAGCTCCAGCAGATACTGCTGGCCACCAACTGCTTCCAGCTGTCCCGCTGCCTTCAGGTTGTCGGAAACGGAAATAACATCGATCGGGATGGAACGCGCGTTCATTTCGCGCATTGCCTCGAAGATCATCTTGTGAGCTGGTCGGAAGAAGCTTTCAGGCTTCAGTTTCAAGGACACTTCCTCAAACACGCCCGTCGACAAAAGGCATGCCGCTAAAACCGTTTGCTCAGCCTCAATGTTCTGAGGCAATGACTTGCGCGCTTCAGAAGCTGGCTGATTGTTTTCAGGCATGGGGTCTGCTCCTTGGTGGTTCGATGGTTTGCACCCTCATAATACCTGCTTTGTTGTTCAGCCCCTATAGAGGACCAAGCAACAACACCAAATAGCAAGACCCTGTCGAGGAAATGTCCTCGACAGGGCCGCAATCAGGCTCCACTCAACTTGGCAATTAGTACAGTGGCGGGGAAGTTTTGTAGGAGTCCAAGTCGGGGAGCACTTCTTTATATTGGTTGAGGCGTGCGCGGATGATGGGTCGGATATTGGACAGCTGCCTGCCCGTTACCGTTTCCTTTTCCGCATAAGGCCGCAAAGCTTCGGCGAGGTCGGTATCACCCACGGTGTCCCGTATCCAACCCGCGTAGTACTCAACCCCAATCAGGTTAACTTCCCCATGCACCTGATAAGCGACATACGGGCTTATAGGCTTCAGGAACTCAACACTATCAGGAAAGCTACGCAGATGCTTTGGCTGTGCGCCGCCGCAGCGGGAAAACAAAACGCCAACAGCGGACTCATCGAGCGGCAGAAAACGGCTCCAATGACGAACCTGATCCTCGCTGGGAAGAGGAAGGGCATTGACGTTTCTCACCTTCTCCTGCTCAATCTCTTCTTGCATCAGCTGGCTTTTGATGGGATTCAGCGCCTCTTTCCCCCAGGAACGAGCGTCAACCGAATCGCTACCGGGCTTCTTTTCGCCGTCCATCTAGCATCACTCATCCTCTTCCTGGCCAAGCACGCCGTGAGCCTCGAGTTCATCGGCTACGTACCCAAGACCCTCAGCTTCCAAGGCCGAACGCTTCAACCAGCCGTGGGCAACGTCACAACCTTCCAAGCGATAGAAATGGCTTTTCAGTTCTTCAGTCTTTTCCCTGTCGAGCTGACGTCCCGAAACATCCTTGTAGGCCCATTCATGCGTTTCCTCGTTGTAGGTTGGCAGACAGTAGGCAATCTCGTATGAGGTTTGGGGCACCTTCGGGTTCTGAGGCTGGTCATAGACATAATCCGAGAATATCTCCACCTCACGTGTGCGCCCCTGAAGCTGCCAAATTGCGCGATCGAGGTCGTAGACTTTCTTCCCCAACCAAATGACGTCTTCGAAGCTCTTGTTCCACCCCGTGCAAGCGTTGAGGAATTTCGGCTCCCCGTCAGGCGTCATTCCCTCGAAGTCCTTGCCATACGGATTCACCAGGTCAGTCCACGCCCAGTCGCACAAACCGACCGTGTTTTTCCATGAACGGTTGTAGTAAATAGTCCAGGCTACCGCCTTTGCGCACGGCTTCTTGTAAATTCCTTCATCCGAATAGTCGATCATTTCGGGATCGCAGAACGGCACCAGCTTCTTGCCCATGATTTCCGCCAGACGAGCAGCCGATACATCGGGCTCTCTACCCTGAGCGTAGTTCTGGGAGGGAGTCCAATAGCAGGGGAAGTCCAAATCGTGGCTGTTGATATCGCGATCGGTAAGGATTGAAGCGAAACCCCAGTCAGCCGAAGTGCGCGGATCGTAATGATGCCCATAGCTGTACTGAAGAACAGGCAGCATGCCAGTAGACGAATCTTCTTCCCAGCGTCCCCATTTTTCAGCACATGGCTGTAGGCCCAATGCAAGATCGGCGCCGATATCGGCCAAATTAACGATCGATGAGATGAGGGCGTTGGCAAATTCAATGGTGCCCATCTTTTCGAATGGCAGGTTTGAATCGATTTCCTTGCCTGGTCCGATCAGCCCCTTTTCATAGAGCCTCATCAGCCAAAAGGTGATGGGCATAAACGAATTGGCATTCATGCCAACACGGTTAAGCAAGGTTGCTGCCTTGGCGGTGTTTTCCGTGATGACCCCATCATGCGCTGCCTTGTCCTGCGGAGTAAACCAGTGGAAGCCGATACACATCGCTTCGTTTCCGTAATAGTTCGAGGTTCTACCCCGGCATGCACGGACACAACCTACGCAGCCATAGGGCCTACTTGACACTCCCGTTCCGTAAAAGCGAGTCGAATTACCCGGAGGTGATGAAATATCCTGCATGCCTATGTATTTGTTTGGATTATCGGCATGACCGCCCCAGGTATATTGCTGAGCCCACAGACGCGCGTCCATCATCGCCTGAGGATCGGCAATCTCGATGCTCTTCGTGCCCAAAAATCCTATTGCCTTCAGGTTCTTAGCTGCCCATACGCCGCCAAAACCACCTTGGCCAATAACATGAGCCATATCGGAAACTAACGAGGAAAGCGGACCATAATTCTCCGGATTCGGACCCGTGGTAAGAATTGCAGGGCGCTGAGTGGTTTTCCCCGCATCGCGCCATCCAGACGCGATGGTGTTCCAATCGCCCGCATAGTAATCGTGGACCATCTGAGGCATCAGGGCTTCCTGTGTTTCCTGAGTATCAAGGCCCCAGAGCGACTCAGCGTCATTGAAGGTTACTCGGTCGTTGACAACGCTGATCCACACCTTATGCTTAGCCTGCCCCAAAAGGACAAAAGCATCATATCCAGCGTGCTTCATCATCGGTCCGAAACGTCCACCCATGTTCGAGCGCGTAAACCAGGGAGTAGGATACCCCTGCGTACCAACTGCCACCATTTCGGCACGGCCGCCACCCGAGGGGGTTGGCGTGCCCGCAATAGGGGACGTTGCCAGAACGCACACGTTCTTTGGGCCAGCAGGGTCGGTGATAGTTTTATCCTCGCAATAATCCCAGAACAACGCGGCAGCCATTCCGTGACCGCCGATCCATTCTTCATACTTAGACGTCGGGACGGTTTCGTACGTTTCCTTGTCGAGGTGCAAGATCAAGATCTTGCCCGCAAATCCATTTGCCATTTGTTTTCACCTACCCTTATTTCTTCGCAGAGCTGCCTTCACTACCAGGATTGCCGGTAGCGCCAACGGCATACGTCATCATCGATGGCCAACTTGTTCCCGTTCGCAGATCCACGTCATATTGGGATCCGCCGGTTTCCTTGGGGAGTTCTTTAACGAATTTAATGGCGCGTTCAGGGCATACCGATTCACAGGCGCGGACGCCATCGGGTCCGACCTCGTGTTCCCAAAACGGCGTATTAGTGCAGAGGTCGCATTTCTGAGAATGCTTATCTTCGTTGTTCCACTGCAATCGAGAGGGAGAGTTAGGGCACGCAGAAATACACTGCATGCATCCAATGCACTTGTCTGGGTCAACCACGCGCACGTTATCGTTTTCTTCGTCGATGTGGCAAGCTCCCGTAGGGCACACCGAAACGCACTTAGGCTCTGCGCATTGATGACATTGGAAAATGGTCATGTCATAGGGGAAATGCTGGAATGAATCGCCCACAATCTGGATTCGCGCAAGACCAGGGTTTGTTACCCCGTAATGGGTCATTGCGCACGCCATCATGCAATTCTGACATCCGCAGCATCTCATGCTATCTACGATGAGATATCCACCTGAAACAGGAAACGCCACATCGATATTGTTATTACGCGCGAATGCCATGATGCCGCTCGTACCCAACGTTGTAGCAGCCAGCAATGTACCAACCAACGCAACAAACTTACGGCGTGTTACCCCTTCGGGTTTTTGGTTCTCTGACGCTTCGGACGTCAGATTCTCTTCGTTGTTCTCCGACGTACTGCAAGGGGGATCTTTCTGCAGCTCGGAGTCTTCATACTGCTTTGACATTATGTCTGCCCTTTCGTTTCGAGCAATTCCCTTGGGGGGAAGGGAATCTCAAAATCTATTACGAGCAGACCGCCATACCGACATACCCATGCAAGGCAAAATATATGGGTCAAACGTTTGGGATCTATGGGTTAGCTATTGAATGGCGGATACTGCTCGGCGAATAGGGAATTGTTCTCGATAAAGGCGAATTGTTGTCACTTAATCGCCTAAAGCATTACTTTGCTTTTTGCTCTTCGGAAACAATGTCCTCATACCAACCAGGGTGTTCCTTCTTCGCTTCCTCTTCTGGCATCCAGCCATGGATCATAGAGGGAAAGGTCTTCCATGACCAAGGAACCAGAACCGCAAAGAACACATGGGAAAGAAGGAACAGGAGCATGGCAACCGTGCCGATATCGTGCAACAGCGTTGCAGCCGAAACCACAAATCCAGGAAGATCGATAGAATGCTGGATCGACTTGATAATGCCCGTGAAAGCCATTAGAGCGCCCACGAAAATCGCAAAGACATAGGCCATGTTTTCGCTCTGGAAGTATTTCTTTTCTTTTGGATACTTTGCTCTTTTGAATCCCAGCTGAGCGCCATAGTGGTTCAGCGTCGAAGAGATTGCGTCCTTATTAGGAAGATGTTCTTTCATACGCGCCGGCTCGGAAATGGCATTGCCGATGTAATAGAACGTCCCGAACAGAAATGCGCATGCCGCTGCGAAATGGACATTCAGGGCAATTGCGGCTTCTTCACTAGTTGAAATAAAGCTGATAAAGAAGCTTAATCCCATGATAATGCCCGAGATCAGCAGGAACAGCGTGCCTAAAGCATGAGGCCAGTGTTCCACACGAGCCGCAACGTCGTGGCGATAGATCTCTCCATTCTTGCGGTAGGGCTTCGTTCTCTTGGTGAAGTAGGTGAGTATCAGCCCTAAGCAAGGCATAAGAAGAAGCAGCCACAAACAATGGTCGAACAGAAGGGAGCTTGATACGCTCATAACGATCTCCTTTCGCTATAAATCGCTTTGCATGGGATGCGATATGGAGATCTGTTTTTTATCAGGCTAGCACCGCAAGCAACATACCTAAAATAAAGCCTGCTACTGGTCTTATTAACTATATGAACATGTTATAAATCTTTTTTAAGAACCATTTTTTAATGATTCGGCGCGACGTACTGCAAACCACCATCTCGATGCCACTCGATAAACGACCCATGACCAGCTTGCACATGTCAAAATTCGAGCACAGTCACACATTGCAAAGCGCGGTTTGCTATTGCCTTTCACCTAGAAACAAAGAAAGGCCACCCTTTCGGGTGGCCTTTCAAAAAAGCAGATAAGAAACTACTCAGCAGCTTCTTCAGTTGCCTCTTCTGCCTCTACTGCTTCTTCAGCAGCTTCCTCAGCAGGGGTAGCGAAGGTTGCCTCGTCGCCTACGAGCAGGGCGAGGTTAGCCTTGATGTCACGATAGAGAGACACAACAACGGTGTGCTCGCCAGCGGACTTGATGGCATTCTTTATCTCAACGCGACGGCGGTCGATGTCGAGGTCAGCCTGAGCCTTAACAGCGTCAGCTACCATCTGAGCGGTTACGGAGCCAAAGAGAACGCCCTCTTCGCCTACACGAACCTCAACCTTAACGGTAAGAGCCTCGAGCTGAGCCTTCATCTTGTTGGCATCAGCAATGCGGTTCTCTTCGCGAGCAGCGATGTTGTGCTTGCGCTGCTCGAGCTGCTTCAGGTTGCCCTTGGTTGCCAGAACGGCCATACCCTGGGGAAGCAGGTAGTTGTTAGCAAAGCCGGGAGCTACGTCTACAACGTCGCCTTCGCCGCCCTTGTTCTTAACTTCGGTAAGAAGGATAACTTTCATTTCATCCTCCTCTTTAGCGATTACGGCGATCGCCGCGGCCGCTTACAGCAGGCACAGCGTAGGGCATGAGAGCCATTTCGCGTGCGCGCTTAACAGCATTGGCGATATCGCGCTGGTGCTGGGTGCAAGCGCCCGTAACACGGCGGGGCTTGATCTTCCCACGGTCAGTAACATACTTGCGCAGCATCTGAGTGTCTTTGTAGTCGACGTATTCCGCATGATCCTTGCAGAACTGGCAATACTTTCGACGAGGCTGCTTGGTGTAGTCAGACATGTTAACCTCTTTCGAATGATTAGAACGGAATGTCGTCGTCGTAAACGGAAGCATCTACAACCGGTGCGGCCATTGGAGCTGCCGCCATCGGTGCCTGAGCCATAGGCGCTGCCATGGGTGCCGCGGCGCGAGGAGCACCATCGTTGCGGCTAGTCATGAACTCGATCTCATCAACAATGACTTCGATCTTGCTACGCTTCTGGCCATCGCGTTCCCACTGGCTCCATCGAAGCTTTCCTTCGATGGCTACCTTGCTACCCTTGGAAAGGAAGCGGGAAACGCTCTGTGCGCGAGCACCAAACATAGTGCAATCAATGAAGTTGGGGTAATCTTCCCATTCACCCGTCTGCTGGTTCTTGCGGCGATCGTTGACTGCGACGCCGAAGCCCAGAACAGGCATGCCACTTGCCGTGGAACGCAAATCGGGATCACGGGTAAGGTTTCCGCTGATTACAACTCGATTGATACTCATATCGATACCTCTTTCACAACGTGGACTAGTCCGTCCACCTTTTGATTTCCTTGAAAATTAATCGCGATCGGTGCGAGCAACGATCATGTGACGTACAACAGCATCGGAGATGCGGAGTACGCGGTCGAGTTCAGCAATGTTGCTGGGCTCTGCATGGAAATCGATAAGGGTGTAATCACCGTCGGTCAGACCGTTGATTTCGTAAGCGAGCTTGCGCTTACCCCAGTTATCAACATTATCAACGACACCGTTACCTTCTGCGAGGGCGGTCTCGATACGCTTCATAACAGCGAGACGAGATTCTTCGTCGATAGACGGAGCTACAAAATACAAGAGTTCATAAGCCTTCATCAGTTCACCTCCTCTGGACTTACGGCTTCGGGTTTAAAGGCCACCCCGAAGCAGGAAATTAGCCTTGTTAGGTTACCAAACAAGGAAAGGAAGAACTAATGACTTTACGAGAACTCACGGTTTGCACACATTAGCCTTACAGATTTCCTGAAACCATCCTATTCCCCTTATCTGAAATTGGTGCGAAAAGCATGCGAAACTCCTGCGAAAGCTTGGCGGCGGCCCGGTTTCCGCATAAGCCTCATACCTTGTTTCCGAATAACGGATTCAGCGCGCAAAAAACGAGAGCCGGCATCGCTGCCGGCTCCCTCGACCGAGTTTTCTATTCCTCGGTTGCTTCTTCCTGTTCTTTAGGATCGAGGGTTCCCTCCACCTCAAGCTCAAGCTTGAGGTTTTCCATAAAGTTGGGAGCAGGACCGATGTAGACAACCTCACGTTCAATGCCGTCCTCATCGTAAAGGTAGCCAAATGCGTACCCCTGCTCTTCGCCAGGCAAACCACCTTCGGCGATAAGCGCGTCCTTCTGGCCTTCATCGGTGTCAACATAACCGTCGTAGCAGAAAGCGTATGCCGTAGCGCCGCGAGCGCCCTGGACCTCTTTACGGGCAGCCAGGAAGCACTCCTCGGCATCATCGCCCGGATGCGTTTCAATGAAGAGATTTTCCTTTACTGCAAGACCAGTGAAGGGGATAACGTCTTTGCCCGCTTCCATCTTGTCGGCAGCTTCGTCCAAAACAGCGACGATAACAGCCTTCAGCACGTCGTCAACGTCTTCTACGGGGATATCATTTTCGGGATCTACCACACGATCTACCATGGTCGTCCTTTCCCTTTTCTTCTAAACCAATGCGCCCAGTGTACTCTCGCGAGCAAAAAAGCCCAACCCAAACTCCGCCAACGAGCACAACCCATCCATGAAGGCTGGGAATATAGGGGCAGGTCCCATATCCCCAGCCTAAGGAAAAGATCCCACGGCAAGAGATTGTGCAGGGGGCGCTACCTCGGTGCGCTACAACTAGGTGAGAAAATGGACCTATCCCTATATTCCCAGATATGTAGCTTTGGCTGTCTATACGAAAAAAGGCCCGCCAAAGGCAGACCTTAAAACACTGGCGGAAGGGGAGGGATTTGAACCCTCGTTACCGGGAGTACCGGTAAAACGGTTTTCGAGACCGCCGCATTCAGCCGCTCTGCCACCCTTCCAAAATATGTATCAGCCACCAAAGGAGCTGGTGAAAAAGAAAGCGCCCAAACAGGCGCTTTCGAAAAATCACTGGCGGAGAGATGGGGATTCGAACCCCAGATACGCTTTTGGCGTATACACGATTTCCAATCGTGCTCCTTAAGCCAGACTCGGACATCTCTCCAGCTGCAGCGCTTCCCGCGCATGCAAGGATGTACTTTACACCATCTTAGTACCGGCTGACAAGAGAAAAATAGCCATCTTCTGACAAGATTTTTAAAGGAACTTCAAAAAGGTCGGAGACACACTCGGTAGTAAGGGCTTCCTCCTTGGGCTTGTCCCCATAAAGTTTGCCGTCTTTGATCATTACCACACGCTTGATTTCAGGAATAATGTCTTCGGGATAGTGCGTAACCAAAATAATCGACTTGCCAGCAGCAACTAAATCACGCATTGCCTTGCGAACAAAATACATGCCTTCAGGATCGAGCGCCGTAGTTGGCTCGTCGAACACCAATACTTCAGGGTCATGGACAAGCGCACGGGCAATAAGCACGCGACGAGCCTGGCCAGAAGACATCGTCATGATGTCTCGATCGGCGTGCTCTTTCATTCCCAGGAATTCCAAAGCACGCAAGGCCTTTTCCTTACCTGCTTCGGTCATGCTGTGACGGCGGGGAACACCAAGAACGCCAAACAACCCGCCATACACCACATCAAGAGCTGGGAGATGAACGGTTATCTGATCTTGCATCGTTGAAGAGACAATACCTAAGCATTGCTTAACCTCTTCTAGGGTGACCAACGACTTTCCTTTGAACAGCACCGGGGGCTCATCGCGATGAAGAGGAAACACTTCGCGGGTTATGAGGTGGATAAAGGTCGATTTTCCAGCGCCATTAGGGCCAATAAGGGCAATGCTTTCGCCTTGCTGCAGGGTGAAGTCCCCTACATTCAAAATCTCTTTTCCCTTACGACGAACTACAGCGTCGTGAAGCTCAATAAGAGGCGGTTTCGTTTCCATTGCTTGCCTTTCTAGATAAACCAAGGCCACCTCATGCGAGGTGGCCTTGGGAAAGCCTGATTAATTGGTTTTTACTGACCAGAATTCTCGGAATCTGAGCTCTGCTCATTGGAAGATTCCGATGAGCCCTCCGTAGCCGACGCATCAGCATCGGTATCAGCGGAAGCCCCATTGCTAGAACCATCGGAGTTATCGCTCGACGAATCGCTGTTGTCGTATTTGGTCATATCAAGGTTGTAGGGGACATTCTCGGGCATATCGTTGTTCTGGATGTCCGCCTGAGCCTTGTAGTCGTTGAACCAATTGGAATATGCCGTGGACTTGCTCTGATCCTTCACAATGTTCGAAATGTAGTCAACGAACTCCTGAGGGTATGCAGAAAGGCTGGTTGCTTTGCCGTCGCAGGTGAACTCATCGGTGCACTTGATGATGTGAATGCCGTAATCGCTCGTTACCAAACCAGATACCTGGCCAACGGAAAGGCCATCAAGGGCGTCGGTGTAGTCGGTTACAAAGGAATTGATAGCGTCCCAACCAACATTGCCGCCGTCGGCTGCAGAGGCCGTATCGGTGGAGTACTGCTTGGCAGCTTCGGCGAAGTCAAGCGTTCCCGCGTTGATCTGATCGAGCACTTCCTGAGCCTTTTCGGTGTCACCCGAAGCGAACAAGATATGAGAAGACTTCTTAGCACCGTTAAACATGGTGTAATACGTGTTCAGCATATCTAGAACTTTAGAATCATCAGCGGTGGCTGCATCTCCAGCAACCGCATCCTCCAAGGCCTTATCAAGCAAGCCAGCTTCGACGGACTCGCGATACTGATCCTCGGTCAAACCAGCAGAGGATAGAGCCTGCTTCCAAGCATCATCGCTGTCGTAATTGGCCTTCATGTTGTTGATCTCATCGTCAACCTGAGACTGTTCAACCGTGATGCCCTTTTCGTCGCACGCCTGTTTCTTCAGCTCGTTTTCGACGTAGTAATCGATCACCTGATCGCGAACGGTGGCAGGGTCAAAGGAATTCTCCTTCATCCAATTGCCCCAGTCGTCGTCGCTGGTGAGGTCTGAGCTAGTGCGGAAGTCCTGAATGTACTTAGTGATGGTGTCTTCCTGAATCTCAGCGCCATTTACCGTTGCTGCAACGCCGCCGGTATAGCCGTAATTCGTGCCACCACAACCAACCAAGGCAATGCAGCAGGCAGCGGATACGCCGACAACAGAAATCTTGCGAAGAAGAGCTCCGTGCTTCATGTATGTTCCTTTTTCCTACGGTACGAAACGAGGTCGCACCCGATGAGCAGGTGCAACGCATGCTATTTTTGCACAACGTCAATTTCGTGATTTCGTTCGCACAATTTGCCCACGTATCACCGCTGTTTAATCACACCCCCTCCATAAAAGGAGCTCCCTCTATTGAAGTCGGCGAACAGCGACAGCCCTGGCGCTCGAAATTTCCGAACAGCGCGCCAACCGCTCCGAAAAACCCGATCCGGACGCAGCGTCCTGTTTCACGTGAAGCGAAATATCTTGCACTCCACCCAGATAATCCACTTTTTGTTGCATGACCACACAACTCCTCGTTGTGAGAACAAAAATCTCGGCTTTCTTGCAGCTTTTTTGCGATTGCGGACTCCTTTCCCCCATCTGCAAAGCGGAAGGGGACTGCTCCACAACTGATTTGCTGCGATTCTGGGCCGCGATTTGCGCCTCTGCGCCCTGTGACAATCCGTAATCGCAAAAAAGTTGCATTCGGCCATATTTTTGTTTTCAGACCCCTAGGACAGCCCCAGGATGGAGCTATAGGCGAAAAGCCCCAAGAATGGCAACTCGGAATAACCCTGTATAGCACCAGGAACTGAGCAGTCCGGACACGGCGCATCTTTATCTGTGCAGTTCTTATCGCAGGCGACACTTTAAACCAGAAAGGCTGGACGATATATCGTCCAGCCTTTTAGTTAGCCAGTCTTCTTGATCTATTTCTTTCCAGACAACCCTCTGCGTAGGGAGAAGCCGGATTGAAAGAAACTGATCTATTTATTCTTTGCTTCCTTGCGACGCTGAGTAGCGGAAAGGGTGCGTTTGCGGAGACGAATAGACTGAGGCGTTACCTCTACCAGCTCGTCGTCTTCAATGTATTCAAGCGCTTCTTCGAGCGTAAACGTGATGGGGGGCGTAAGGGAGATAGCCTTATCGGCACCAGAAGAGCGCTGGTTGCCCAGTTGCTTAGCCTTGGCAACGTTTACAACCATGTCGCCTTCCTTAGCGGATTCGCCAACAATCATGCCCTCATAGCAATCCTCGCCCGGACCAACGAACAGCTTGCCACGCTCCTGCAACGTATCAAGAGCATATGCAACCGACTTCTCCGTTGCCATGGCAATCATGCAACCGTTCTTACGGCCGATCATCTCTCCGGAATAAGGACCATATTCACGGAAGTGGTGGAACAACACCGCTTCGCCGTGGCTTACATTCAGGATCTTGGTCTTCAGGCCCATGGTGCCGCGAGAAGGAATAGCAAACGTAAGATGCGTCATGGTTTCATCGGACACCATGTCCTCCATGATGCCGCCTGCCGTGCCCATGACCTCAATCGCCTTGCCAGAGTAGTCATTGGGAACGTCAATGGTAGCTTCCTCGATGGGCTCAAGCTTATTACCGGCCTCATCTTCCTTATAAACAACCTGAGGACGACCAACCTGGAATTCGAAGCCTTCACGGCGCATGGTTTCCATGAGAACAGAAAGATGAAGAACGCCACGACCGGCAACGCGAACGCCCGACTTGTCTTCAGTTTCCTCAATGCGCATGGAGATGTTGCTCTCCTTTTCGCGCATCAGACGCTCCTTCAGCTGACGAGCGCCGACGATATCGCCCTCTCGACCAACCAAGGGACTTGTGGAAGCCTCAAACACAACAGCCATGGTGGGTTCTTCAACGGCCAAAGGCTCCATCTCGACAGGATTCTCGGGGTCGGTGATAACATCGCCGATGTCGGTCTGCTCCACGCCGATAACAGCCACAATATCGCCTGCGCTGGCCTCAGGAACCTCGGCTTTGCCAAGATTCTCAAAGGTATACACCTTGCGGATCTGCGCGTTGTAGCGGTTGCCGTCGGGCTGGATTACCAGAACCTGCTCTTTTTCGTGAATGGTACCGCTCTGCAGGCGGCCAATGCCAATACGTCCCTCGTAGCTGCTGTGGTCAACCGTGCAAACCTGAAGGGCGACAGGGCCGTCTACGTCTACATCAGGACAGGGGATTTCCTTCAGAATGGTATCCAGCAAGGGAACCATGTCCATGTTGCCGTCATTGACGTCGTAGCGTGCGTAGCCATTAACTGCAGAGGCATAAACAACAGGGAAATCAAGCTGCTCGTCGCTTGCACCCAACTCAACCATCAAGTCGAATACCTTGTCGACAGCAGCATCGGGGTTAGCATTGGGGCGGTCGATCTTGTTGACCACAACAACGATGCGTAAACCACGCTCAAGGGCATGCGAAAGAACGAAACGGGTCTGGGGCTTGGGGCCTTCATAAGCATCAACAATGAGCAATGCGCCATCTGCCATGTTGAGAACGCGCTCCACCTCGCCACCAAAGTCGGCATGACCGGGGGTGTCGATAACGTTGATCTTAGTATCCTTGTAATGGATGGAGATGTTCTTAGAGAGAATGGTAATGCCGCGCTCGCGCTCCTGATCATTTGAGTCAAGTACGCGTTCGGCGACTTCCTGGTTTTCGCGGAATACATGCGAGGACCAGAGCAGGCGGTCAACCAGGGTGGTTTTACCATGGTCAACGTGCGCAATGATTGCCACATTGCGGATGTTTTCCTGTTTCATCTACTTCTTCCTTCTTAAAGACGTTGTCTTGTTAACCCATAAGCGGTAAAAGCTTACCAGCGCGAAAGAGCCCAAACAGGGCAGATCAGTCGCTTTACACAAAAAAGAAGCCGTCCATTCGGACGGCTTCGAAAATTCGTGGTGGAGCATAGGGGGATCGAACCCCTGACCTCAGGCTTGCAAAGCCCGCGCTCTCCCAGCTGAGCTAATGCCCCACGTAGGTTATGTGCGATTTCGTTATCAATAAACGCTCCACCGGCAAACTCGGCTCACGGTGGAGCGTTTATCAGTAAAAAATGGTGGGCCCAAGCAGATTTGAACTGCTGACCTCACGCTTATCAGGCGTGCGCTCTAACCAACTGAGCTATGGGCCCGAAATCGCGCTCAATTAATATACTTCCTACCCCCATACGGGTCAAGAAGAATTTTGCATTTTCTTAAAAAAGTTTTTGCTGGGGTTCCGCTTGACCGCTTTCTATTTGAATAATACCAGTTCAGGACAATGTTTTTCATTTAAACAGCAAGATATATTTTTTCGAAAACAGATGGCAATGCCGCTCCTTTAGAAGAAAAATCGCCCTCTTCCTTGGTAATTCGTTGTCTGAAATTAGTAATAAATTTTTTGAAAAAAAAAGTTGGGACCCAGAAAATCTGGGTCCCAACTTCGGTAAGTATCAGTGTCTTCTTCTACTCTTCATCGAGCAGACTGGTCTGGTCCTTATGGGTGGCAGGTGCCGTCTTAGAGGATTTTTTTTCGGTGGTAGTGGAAGTGGCCACAGCAGAAACCTTGTCCTTGCCAGCAACATTCATCACATGAACGCCCTGAGTGGAGCGTCCCAGCTGCGACACGCCGGAAACCGGTGTGCGAACAACTACGCCCTCTTCGGTGATAATCATGATCTCGTCGTTCTCTTCAACGATCTTCATGGCCGAGAGCAAGCCCTTCTTGGCCGTCATGGTAATGGTGTATACGCCTTGGCCTCCGCGATGATGGGAAGGATACTCCTCTACCGGCGTGCGTTTGCCATAGCCGAGCTCAGTGATAACCAAGAGTTCGGTTCCTGGACGCGCTATTTCCATGCCGAGCACGCGAGCATCGGCGTTAACCGTCATGCCACGTACACCCATGGTGTCGCGACCCATAGCCCGAACTTCGGACTCATCCCACATAATGGCCTTACCTGCAGAGGAAACCATCATGACCTTTTCGCCTTCAGCAACGCGCTGGACGCTAATAAGCGTGTCGTTTTCCTTCAGGTTGATCGCAATCAAACCATCTCGGCGCGTGCGGTCGTAGAGCTTCATGGAGGTTTTCTTAACCATGCCTGACGAAGTTGCAAACATCAGGTACTCGTCTTCGGGGAAATCCTTGGTAGCGATAACCGCAGCAATGGTTTCACCCTTCTCCAAGGGCAGAACATTCACGATTGCGGTTCCTCGAGCATGACGAGATGCCTCAGGAATCTCGTAGGCCTTCAGACGGTACACCCGTCCGCGCGAAGAAAAGAACAACAGATAAGCATGGGTTGAGGAAATGAAGAGATGCTCGACGAAGTCGGCTTCTTTCAAATTCACCCCTTGCATGCCCTTGCCGCCGCGCTTCTGCTGGCGATACGTAGCTACGGGAAGGCGTTTCACGTAACCAGCCTTGGTTACGGTAATGGCAACTTCCTCTTCAGCAATAAGATCCTCCACATCGAGGTCCTTCGCTTCGTCGGTAATCTTGGTGATACGAGCAGAACTGAACTTTTCCTTGATTTCGGTAAGTTCTTCCTTGATTACCTGCTTTACCAGGTCTTTATCGGAAAGCAAACGCTTGTAGTAGTCGATTTTCTCGCGCAGCTCCTTCAATTCGGCTTCGATCTTCTCTCGCTCCAAGCCGGTCAGGCGACGCAGCTTCATTTCGAGGATAGCTTCGCTCTGCTTTTCGGAAAGCTTAAAGCGCTCCATCAACACGTCTTTCGCTTCGCGATCGGTGTTGGACGAGCGGATGATCTGGATCACCTCATCGATGTTGTCGAGGGCAATCACAAAACCTTCCAGAATATGGGCGCGGGCCTCAGCTTTGGCCAAGTCGTAGCGCGTGCGGCGCTCCACAACCTCTTCCTGATGCAGAATGTAGTAGTGGAGGATCTCCTTCAGGGACAATACGCGAGGGACGCCGTTGACCAGCGCCAGCATATTACAGCCGAAACCAACCTGCAGCTGGGTATGCTTATACAACTTGTTCAGTACGACCTGAGGGATAGCATTCTGCTTCAGCTCGATAATGATGTCAATGCCGTGGCGGTCGGCGCCGTCATGAACGTTTGAAACCTCGGGAAGCTTCTTGTCGCGAATCAGATCGGCGATCTTCTTCAGGAGATTGGTACGGTTTACCTGATAGGGAATCTCGGAAACAACAATGGAATGCTTGCCGTTCTTACCCTCTTCAATGCGGCACTTTGAGCGAATGGTAAGGCTTCCCTTTCCCGTTTCGTAGGCATCGCGGATGCCCTTGCGGCCCATGATGATGCCGCCCGTCGGGAAGTCAGGGCCGGGAAGAACCTTCATCAAATCGTCTACCGTGCAATCAGGATTGTCGATCATCATGCAGGTTGCGTCGATTGCCTCGCCGAGGTTATGCGGGGGGATGTTTGTTGCCATGCCAACGGCAATACCCGAAGAGCCGTTTACCAACAGGTTCGGGAAGCGCGAAGGCAAGACAACGGGCTCCTGCAAGCTCTCGTCATAGTTAGGCTGAAAATCTACCGTTTCCTTGTCAAGGTCACGCAGCAATTCCATTGCCGGCTTGTCCAAGCGAGCCTCGGTGTAACGCATTGCAGCTGCCGAATCGCCGTCGATCGAACCAAAGTTGCCGTGGCCGTCAACCAGCGGAACACGCATGGAGAATGGCTGCGCCAAACGAACCATGGTGTCGTACACCGCAGAGTCGCCATGCGGATGATACTTACCGATTACGTCACCAACGGTACGGGCGGACTTAGCATGGGGGCGCTTTGGGGTGATGCCGCTTTCATTCATCGCATACAGAATGCGGCGATGAACAGGCTTCAAGCCGTCGCGAACATCGGGAAGCGCGCGCGAAACAATAACGCTCATCGAATACTCGAGGAACGACGTGCGCATCTCTTTGCTGAGCTCAGCAGGAAGAACGTTTGCTGCAGCGGCCTGCTGCTCGTCCCTCTTGTCTGTCTCGTTCTTATCTTCTGCCACGAAGACTCCTTCTGTCTTGTTGCTTGAATGTTTTACGTGAAACACTTTGCCAGGTTCCTACCCGGCAACCCTCTTAGAAGTCGAGGAAGCGCACGTCATGGGCGTGCTTCTGGATGAATTCCTTACGGGGCTCAACCTGATCCCCCATAAGTTCGCTTACCACACGCTCAGCTTCAGCTGCATCTTCAATGCTTACCTGGAGCATGGTGCGGGTAGAAGGCTCCATGGTGGTTTCCCAGAGCTGCTCGGGATCCATTTCGCCCAAGCCCTTGTAACGCTGCAGCGAAATGCTGTCTCGATCGGGAATCTCTGCTAAGCGGGCGGCTAGAGCGTCATCATTGAAGATGTACTCCAACTTCTTGCTGCCCTTCTTCTTCAGGCCGTACAGCGGAGGCTGGGCGATGTAGATATAACCACGCGTAATAAGCTCGGGCATGTAGCGATAGAAGAACGTGAGCAGCAGGATGCGAATGTGAGCACCGTCAACGTCAGCATCGGTCATGATGATGATGCGGTGGTAGCGGGCAGCATCCGCGTTGAAATCCTCACCAATATTCGTACCGATAGCGGTAATGAGCGAAGAAATGGTGTCGGAAGAAAGCGAGCGGTGCAAGCCAGCGCGCTCGACGTTCAGAATCTTACCGCGCAGGGGCATGATGGCCTGATACTTGCGGTCGCGAGCTTGTTTAGCAGACCCACCTGCAGAATCGCCCTCAACAATAAAGATTTCGGAATCGGCAGGATTCTTACTCGAGCAGTCAGCCAACTTTCCCGGCAAGCTGAAAGAGTCAAGAACGCCCTTACGACGCGTCATCTCGCGCGCTTTACGAGCAGCCTCACGGGCCTTCAATGCCTGAGAGGCCTTGTTGATGATACGCTTAGCAGGCGTAGGGTTCTCTTCAAGATACTCAGCCAAGCCCTTAGTTACGGCAGTCTGAACCAAACCACGAATTTCCGTATTGCCCAGCTTGCCCTTGGTCTGGCCCTCGAACTGCGGGTCGCGGAGTTTAACTGAGACAACAGCCGAAAGACCTTCTCGGGTGTCGTCACCAGAAAGGTTGCTGTCCTTTTCTTTCAAGATTCCCTTGCTGCGAGCGTAATCGTTGATGGTACGAGTAACACCCTGCTTGAAGCCGTCGAGATGAGTACCACCGTCGATGGTGTGGATGTTGTTCGCAAACGAGAGCACGCCATTAGAAGAATAGGAAGAGGACCACTGCATTGCCACTTCCACCATGCCGTCTTCGTTTTCAGCCTCGAAGTAGATGGGCTTGTTCAGCGTTTCCTTGCCCTCATTGAGGAATTTAACGAAATCCTGAAGACCGCCAAGCGCCTGAAACACCTCGGTACGGGGTTTGCCGTCTTCGCCGGGGGTGCGCTCATCGGCTAGGGTGATCTTCAAACCCTTGTTAAGGAATGACATCTCACGGAAACGGGTTTTCAGCGTTTCGTAATCGAAGATGGTGGTTTCTTTGAAAATCTCAGGGTCGGGCCAGAAGGTTACCGTAGTACCGCTGGTTTTGGAGGTTCCTACCTCATGGAGCTTTTCTTTGGTTTTGCCGTGATCGAAAGAAATCTCATATTCCTTGCCATCGCGGCGCACGCGCACAATAACCTGAGTGGAAAGCGCATTCACAACAGAAACGCCTACACCGTGCAAGCCGCCGGAAACCTTATAACCTTCGCCGCCGAATTTACCACCTGCATGGAGGATGGTGAGTACAACCTCGACGGTTGGGATTTTTTCCTTGGGGTGCTTGTCTACGGGAATGCCGCGGCCATTGTCGACAACGGTGATGGAGTTGTCCTCATGGATGGTAACCTCAATGTGGTCACAATAGCCAGCAAGAGCTTCATCTACTGCGTTGTCTACAACCTCGTACACCAGATGGTGAAGGCCGCGCGGACCGGTAGAACCGATATACATACCAGGGCGCTTGCGCACTGCTTCAAGGCCTTCCAAGATCTGAATGTCTTGGCCGCTGTAGTGGGATTCGTCTGAAGCCACGTATTTCCTCCTCTTTCTGCTATCTGATACGCCTAAAGCGACGTATCGAGGGGATTTAGAACCTTATTATTATAGCAGAGTAGGCAAGATACCTTGCCATCTATCAGCGTCAGAGGGCATTCAGAGCGCTTCTGCGGGTATAAAAGCCATCGTGTTGGGCATTTTTTATGAAGAAGACTCATTTCGACGCTTCTGAGCCGTCATAGCGCGTTGGAACGAAGCCCTTAAACGAGGATCCTCGATAGCCGACGTCATTTCTTCTATTCGCGCCGTTTCTTCTTCGCTGAGACTTCGTTCTTTAGGCTGAGTATCTGAGCTAAGGCGCTCGGCAAAGGGGTGCTTGTCCCTATACGGACCCCTTGAAATACGAATCTCAAACACATCTATGGTCGTATTAAAGCGATCGAGATATTCAAAGCGAAGTAACTCCCTGCGGGCATTCAGCTCAGCGGCACACGTTGAGTTGTCCAGATACACCACCAGATCGTACGCTCCCTCAACCGCCTGGCTTTTGAGCAGATACACCGAATTGGTGTGTTTGAGGATAAAGGGATCCACGAGTTCGGCAAACTGGGCATGAGTCTTTTCTATCTTGCGCTGCACAAGAACGCGCTTCTTAACTTCTTCGGGCATCGACGAAGCGAAAGAGGAAAGCGAAGACGAAACGGGGCGGAGGGAATTATTCCGCTCATTCACCACGGCGATACAACGGCGAGGATCGCGTGACGACCCCCAATCGCTATCGAATTCAACCATACCTATTCGCCTCCAATCTGCACCACACGCGCCAACGAGGAAAGCGCCGGGCTTACTTTTTCCGCATTGGTAGCAGTCACAAACGTCTGCACCTCGCCGGAGATCAGAGAAAGCAGCGCATCGCGGCGCGTCGCATCAAGCTCGCTCATCACATCGTCGAGCAGCAAAACGGGGTTCTGGCCCAATCGTTCCGCGATAAGCTCAACCTGTGCCATCTTAAACGCCAGAACTAAACTTCGCTGCTGCCCCTGCGATGCAAACTGCTGAGCATTGAGCCCATCAAGGTAGAACTCTACCAGATCGAGCTGGGGTCCATAAAGGGATATGCGTCGCTCGTGCTCCCTATGAGCATCCTCTTCCATTGCGCTAATGAGTCGCTCCTGAGCGGCGGCCCTGTCAATCGCCTCAACCGAAGGAATGCGGTCGAGATCGAACGACTTGCGGAGCCATGAGGGAACGTACACTAGTTCGACCGATTCGCGTCCGCCCGAAATCTCTCGATAACATTCCTTCAGATAAGGCGAAAGCGCCGCAATCATCTCGCAACGCAAGCGGTACAGCTGCGAGCCGACCGTAGCAACAACCTCGTTGATGCTCTGAAGGAATAGAGGCGAAACGTTCTCCTTCAGATAGCGATTCTTCTGCCGAAGGATCTTTTCATAGTCCTTCCGTACCGCATGGTAATTCGTGCTCAGTTGAGCACCCATCTGATCAACCTGCGCGCGCTTAAACGATTGGGAGCCTTTCACCAGCTCCAAGTCTTCAGGAGAGAACAGCACAGAAGGCAACGTGCCCCGGATATCGCGGGGGCGTTTTTTCTTCCCATTGACAAAATACTCGCGTGTTTCACGTGAAACACGCAATTCCATATCAAGATATCGTCCATCGCCGCGTATTGCCGCGGAGAACATGCCCGCATCTTGACCGGCACGAACCAAGTGGCTAGGCACTGAACTGCGAAACGACGAGCAAGCCGTGACAAGCTGGATACCCTCAAGAAGGTTTGTCTTGCCCACCGCATTCGGCCCGACGATCAGGGTTAGCCCCCCGATGCCATCAAGCTCGAACTGCTCATACGACCTGAAATTACGGCACGCGATGTTTTCGATAGTGAGCCCCATGGAGCCAGAAACCCGCAATCTACACGCGTACGGGCATGATGAGGTAAAGGAAGTTCTCGCCCTCCGCGGCGCGCAGAATGCCAGGCTTCATGGGCCCGAACAAATCAAGATGAACCGCATCGGTATCAATGGAATTCAGGCCATCGAGCATAAAGGTAAAGTTGAATGCAATATCAACCGATTCGCCATCAACCTCACAAATAAGATTTTCCTGAGCATTGCCAATGTCTTGAGAGTTGGTGAGCAGGGTTACCACGCCGGATTCGGCATCGACGCGAACCTGTACAGGGGAAACCTTATTGCTGAGCAGAGAAACACGACGAACTGCATCAGTAAGCGCATGAGTCGAAAGCGTTGCGCGAGTGGAATAACCCTCGGCAATAAGCTGTTTGTAATTCGGGAAGGTTCCCTCGATACGACGGTTGATAAAAGTGGTGTCACGGTAGGTAACCACGATTTGGTTGTCGTTAAGCGCAATCGTAATAGGATCTTCTGACTGAGGAAGCGAAGCAATGTCCTGAAGGAAAGAACCGGCAATAACCGCTTCGAACTCTTCAGGGCATGGCGAATCGAGCTCAGTTTCGGAAACAGCCAGGCGATAGGAGTCGGTCGCCACCATTTTCAAAGTGGAACCTACGCAAGAAACAAGTACGCCCGTAAGCACAATACGCGTTTCGTCGTGAGAAACGACCTTAGCCGTGCGCTTGACCATCGAAGAAAACGCATTGAAGGGGAACGAGGCTTCCTGATCGGCTTCGATTTCGGGGAAAGCGGGGAAGTCAAGAGGATTGAGCGCTTTCAATGAGAACGTGGTGCTATCGCAGAATACCGTTGCGGTGGTTTCGTCTGCCTCAACACGAACTGCCATATCGGGAAGGTTCTTAATGATGTCACCGAAGAGTTTTGCTGGCACTACCGTTTCTCCGGGCTCTTCCACCATAGCGAAGCACGTTGCCTTAATGGAGAGTTCCAGATTGGTGGTTTGAAGGGTGATTCTTCCCTCTTCTGCCTTGATATACACACCAGCAAGAATTGAAAGCGTAGAACGGGTGGAGGATCCTTTAACTACAACCGCTAGGGCGTTTTGAAGCTCCGATTGGTTAACGCTGAATTTCATTGCTGCTCCTGTCCTCTGTTCCTCTTGGCTATGATACCTGTTCTAGCCAAGCTGATTCTCGATTGGCAATTGAGTTGCACAATCGAGTTTTCCTCCCCGTTAATTCCTTCTCTATTCTTTAATAAATAACTAATAATAGAAGTAGTAACCAGGGTGGATATGTTGATAACTTCTCTTTTGCCTGATGAACGCGGAAAAACACCTGTCGGGAACTCTGTGGAAAAGCACCTTGGTTATCCACAGGGAAAACGTGGGGAAAACTTCTTCCACAAAGGTATGGGGTAATCCCCATGTTTTGTCACCGTTTATCAACAGGTTTTAATACTGCTGGATGCGGATTTTTTCGCGCACTGCTTCCAGCTCTTCTCGTAGATTTCGGTCTTCTTGCATCTGACTTGAAATGAGCTCGCACGAGTGGAGCACCGTAGTGTGATCGCGATTGAAGGCCTTGCCAATATTGCTCAGCGTGGTTTCCGACAGGTCTCGGCACAGATAGATTGCAACCTGTCGCGGCCGAACAATGCTTCTTGCCCTGCCACGCCCCACGATGTCTTTGTGTGAAACGCCGTAAAAATCTTCAACTGCGGCTTGGATCATCTCTATCGTGATGCGTTTCTTGCCTCCGCCGATAAAGTGATTGCCCAGAAGCTCCTTGACCTGGCCTTCCGAAAGCGTGTGGTCCTTGTTCATCTTCATGGCGAATATCACGTTGGTGATAGCGCTCTTCAGTTCGCGAATGTTTGAACTGGAGTTGTCCACGATGTAGTCGAGGATTTCGTCTGTGATAACAAACGATGTGTTTTCTCGGCTCTGGTAGTGACGAATAAGACTCTTGATGATGTTGCGCTTCGTCTCGTCGTCGGGTGGCTGAATGTCTATCGTGGCTCCCGAGTTGAATCGGGACACGTAGCGTTCGTCGAGGTCGATGTTTTTCGGCGCTCGGTCTGCGGAGAATACAAACTGCTTGCCCTTTGGGATCATCGAATTGAAGATGCGGAACAACGCGTTGAGCGTGCCGGGTTTGCTCTGGAGCCCCTGGATATCGTCGATGAGCAGTACATCCGCCTGCTGGAAATAGCCCTCAAAGTTCTTGAAGCTTTGCTTATCGACGCTCTTTTCTATTGCTGCGTCTGAGTAGCGGTTTACCAGTTCCATCGAATCGATGTAGCACACGTTGAGCTCTGGGCGGGTTTCCTTGATGTAGTTCTGAATCGCGCACATAAGGTGCGTTTTTCCCACACCAGATCGCCCATATATAAAGAGTGGGTTCAACTCGGACGAACCGGGGCGGTCCGCTACCTCCACTGCCATGTTGTAGGCCATGCGGTTCGACTCTCCAATAACGAAGGAATCAAAGGTGAGCGCTGCTTCCCCTGTTGCCTCGTTGTCGTTGCCGCTTGTCCCTGTTTTCTGCGATTGCGGCTCAGATGCTTCTGCCTGCGCTACCGAATGGACGGGCTGGGGAGCGCCGGCGCTAGCGGACTGGACGCCTGGAGCAGGCGCGTTCTGTGCGCTTGTTGCTGCGGGTGTCGGTTGCGGTTGGACCGCTTGCGGTGCGACAGCGGGGGCCGAAGGGGTCGCTGCGGGTGCGGGCTGAGCTGCAGGTGCCGGTGCCGCTGCGGTGGGGTCGACCTCTATCAGCACCTGAAAGTCCAGGTTGTATAGATCGCCGAGTGCCTTCTGGATATCTTTCAGATAATGCTTTTCGATCCAATCTTTAATAAAGGCATTGTCCGAGGTGAGCATGATGAAACCAGGGCTTGCTGCCTGGATTTGAACACGCGAGAAGAACGCATCGATTTGAGATGCGTTAATGGTGGGATACGACTTCAGTTGTCGCATCAGGTCTGTCCACGTCTGTTCGATATCCATAAGGTTCTACGTAGTTCCATTCCGTTGGCGTGGGATGCGCCGTCTGTCGTTTACAAGGATAGGGCAACCTGCGTGCCTCGCGGGGTGAGCGTTCTCTTCTTATTCACCTTTTCCACGAGACCGGCCTCTTCCATCTTTGAAAAAGCGGTATGAACGCTAGCCACGGCGATGTCGGTGGCCTTGCTGACTTCGCTTACTCCTAGGGTGTTGTTCGGAAGAAGGGCTTTAAGCACGGCAGCTTCGTTTTCGGTGAGGTCGGGGATCTGAACCGCCTCAATTTCTTCGTCTGTTGTTCGCGACGCAACCAGGCTGATGGTCACCACCGAGCCCTGATTCACGTTGTCTTTGATCTCGATATGCCCGTGGGAGGTGTTTAAGTAGTCCTTCACAATGGGTAAGCCCGACCCCACGCCTCGTATGTAGCGTTTCATCGGCTCGATGGCAGAGGAAAATCCTGGTTCTTGTACGAGATCTTTGTGCTTGATGCCTGGGCCCTGATCCGCAAAGCGAATGGTATTGCCTTGGTCGAAAATTGATACCACCACTTCGTTGAAGTTGGCGTGAATGAAATTTTCGGATACTTCCCTGATCACGGTGTAAGGGATCACCCCGCCTGCTTCTTTGGCGTTTTTGTAGGTCAAGGAAGCAATGTGCTCGATGTATTCGTGTGTGGGACCGCCCTGCACTTGTATTACGCGTGGCGCTGTTTTCAGCGAATCATATATTGCAATGCGCGCGGGCGTGGTTATGTGATGGTAATCGAAGCTCTGCGAAGGTGCCGTCTCTTCGACGGATTCGATGATGCCGCCATTCATCGTGTGGGCGTAATCTTCGCCATACGTTGCCGGTTCCACAAAGGAGGGCACGAACGGCTGCTCGCCCTGGTAGGCATCCGAAGCCGGCTGCTGCGTCGTTTGGGGGTAGGGCTGCGCCGCCGCTGGCTGCATAACGTGTGGGTTTGCTGCTGCGGCGAACTGCTGAAACGCTTGTTGTGGATAGCCAGTCTGTGGTTGCTGGTATCCAATAGGGTAGCCTGGGAATCCCTGGGCTGCGACCTGCGGCTCTGGGTTGTTGGACATGTTGGCGGAAAACGGTTGCCCTTGCGGTGCTTGGCCGTTGACGTTTGCCATTTGCGCCGTGGGGGGCAGGTTGTGCGCTGGTACGGTGTAGCCAGGTTGTGGATAACCGCCATAAGGCATGCCGTAGGGCATGCCTGGATAAGGCTGCATTTGGGCACCCTGAGCAGGATAGGAAGGGAATTGCCCTTGTCCGTACCCGTAGGGAGGAGTGGATGTCTGGGCGGGCTGAGTGTTTGGCGCTGTCGCTTCGGTTGCAGGCCTCTCCTCGTTATAGGAAGGATATGGCACCGACCCTTGTTCCCCCGCTTGTTCCATCGGCTGCATATGTGGTGCGTTTTCTTGGTTCATGATGCTTTCCGATTTTTTTCAAAACATGAGAAAAAGAGCCCGACCGATATTCCTTTATAAGGCATAGATCGAGCTGATTTTTCATTCATTCTAGACGGTTATTCACACTTTTTCAAACTTTCCACCGTCTTTTCCTCGTGTTTTCGAAGTTTTCAACATTCTTTCAATAAAATGTGGAAAACATTGAAAACGCCTGAAGAAAAATGTGAAAAACTTGAAAGGCATTTTGGAAAACTATTTTGGAAAAGTAGTTTTTGCGCTTTCACTTCTAGCTGTTGAAGTCAAGGTGTTTAAACCGCTTCGCTGATATGCATACAGCAGGCAAATTGAGGTGTTGATAACAATAAAAGACCAGCTAAAAGCCTGTATTTTATGAAATTTGAACCGCTTTTCCACCTATATTACGGAGACGAGTTTTTGTTTCCTGAAAGGGTTGCTGCAACCTCTGGGATAATGGTGGGGAAGTATCCTGAAACACCTGGAAAGTTATCAACATTATCCACAATGCTATATAAACAAATTGTGTATAAGTTGCTTTCCTTGGGGAAAAGTGAGGTGGACAAACTATGAAGATCGCTATCCCGTTGGATGAAAAAGGCATGCTGCCCGATCGTTTTGGAAAATATTCGTCTCCGGAACTGCGTCGTGACGGCAACAATATTTGTTCGTTCCCCATCGAGGTGTCGGGTGTGCCTGAGGGGGCTAAGTCCCTTGCTCTTTCGTTCGTTGATTATGACTCCATTCCCGTATGTGGCTTTGCCTGGATTCACTGGGCTGCATGCGGAGTGAGCCCTGATACTGCCTTGATTCCCGAAAACGCCAGCCATAGCGGTGAATTTTCCTTCGTGCAGGGTTCAAACAGCTGCTTGTCTCGCGCCGAGGAGACAAGCGAAGAAGTGATTCGTGGGTACATCGGACCGTGCCCGCCCGATAAGGATCACCGTTATACGCTTACGGTGTATGCGCTTGATTGCGAGCTTGATTTGCAACCTGGCTTTTATTTCAACGAGCTCCACTGGGCCTTGCAGGGTCATATCCTCGATAGCGACGAACTAAATGTCGTTAGTAGGGCGTAGCGCAGCCGCCGTTTGCGTGTTCATTCTGTGTTGACCCGTGAAATAGGGTGCCTGACTTCTTTCTTTATTATTGACGCGCGGCTTCTTCATCGTATAATTTCGAAGTTACTGTAAATCTGAAAGGAAAAGTAATGAAGCGCACCTATCAACCGAACACCCGCAAGCGCGCAAAGACTCACGGCTTCCGTGCACGTATGGCTACCAAGAGCGGCCGCGCCGTTCTCTCTGCTCGCCGTGCAAAGGGCCGCAAGCGTCTCTGTGCCTAACTTTCCTTGTGAGAAACCGTGTTAGGAACCATCAAATCCAGCACTGAGATCTCCTACCTGTTCTCGCACGGAAAAAGACATGCAACTCCCTGCGTAACTATGATCGTGTACCGGGGAGATACCCAACACGGCCCTAGTGGCCGTGTTGCTTTTATAGCGGGCAAGAAGAACGGTAATGCGGTGTGGCGCAACTCAGCGAAGCGCCGCTTGCGTGCTGTTTGCCACGATATCGGTGGCCCTTGGCCGGAGTTGAATGTCATTTTTATGGCTAACAGGAAAACAACGCGTGTTGAATACCAGAAGCTGGTTTCCACATGCAAGAAGATCATGGAATCGTATTAAGGCAAGTATTTGGTCTTGAAGGTCTGGTCGAAAATATCAGCTATCCCCAAGGGGGTTCTGTTGTTGATGATCAAGTTCTACCGTCTTGCTATATCGCCCCTGCTCCCCGCAACTTGTCGGTTTATTCCCACTTGTTCGGAATATGGACTTGTTGCGGTTCAGCGATTCGGTTTCCTTAAAGGTCTGTATCTTACCTGCAAGCGCATTCTGCGCTGCAGGCCAGGTGGAGGCCGCGGGTATGACCCCGTGCCGGATACCTTTCATCTTTAATAATTAACCCCCGAACCGAGAGGACAAAGGTACACATGTGGGACGCGTTTAAAGACGCCATATTCTGGTGCATCGATGCTATGTATGGTTTCGTTGCCGACTGGGGTTTGGCGATCATCATCGTGACGCTTATTCTCCGTCTTATCCTGTTCCCCCTTATGCAGAAGCAGATCCGCTCTTCGTATCGAATGCAGCAGTTCTCTCCTCGCATCCAGGAGATCCAGGAAAAGTACGCTGACGACCAGCAGCGTCAGGCCGAGGAAATGCAGAAGGTTTATGCAGAGATCGGCTTCAACCCCATTACTGGTTGCTTGCCCCTGTTCCTTCAGATGCCTATCTTCGTTGCCCTGTTCCAGGTATTGCAGGAAATGGGCTCCCGTACCGAAGGTATGACCTACTCCTTCTATAATGTTTTGCCTTCGCTGCTCTCTTCGCCTTCCGCGATGTTCGGCCAGGGCTTCTTGGAGTTCTTGCCCTACGGCATCCTTCTCCTTCTGTTTGCATTCTGCACCTTCCTGCCCTCCTTGCTTCAGCAGATGGGTACGAACAGCCCGCAGAAGACGCAGACCATGATTATGATGGGCATCATGTCCCTGTTCATGCTGTGGCTTGGTTGGGGTTCTCCCACCGGCGTTTTGCTGTTCTGGGCAACTTCTTCTGTATTCGGCGTTCTGCAGCAGGTAATCTCTACTAAGGTTATGAAGCATAAGGACGAAGAAGTCGAAGCTGAAAAGGTTGAGGTTAAGCCCGTGGAAGTCAACGTGGTTCGCAAGGAAAAGAAGCCTCGCCCTCACAAGAAGAGCAAGTAACGCTACTTCACATATTTTTTGCCGTCTCCTCCCCTTCGTGGTTCTACCGCGGAGGGGAGATTTGAATGTAAGGAGTTTTTAATGGAAGAAGAGAACATGGTTCAGGATGAATCCTCGTCTCAGGAACACGAAGGTGAGGGCCAATATTCCGAAGAGGAAGTGGACAGGATTGCCGATACGGCTATCGAGGCCATTCAGGATATCTTGAAGTATTTCAATGTCGGAGAAGTGACCATCGAAGAGTATGAAGGTGATGAAGGTGAGCTTATCCTTGACATCACTGGTGACGATTTGGCTGTTTTGATCGGTCGCCACGGTCGTACGCTCGATTCGCTTCAATTCCTTATTTCGTCTATTACGTCTCGCATTGTTGGTCATCGCTATCCCATCGTGGTCGACGTTGAAGGCTATAAGGCTCGTCAGCGTCAGAAGATCGAGGACATTGCTTTGAATGCAGCCGATAAGGCAGTAGACCAGGATCGCAGCATCAAGCTCCGCCCCATGACTCCCTACGAGCGTCGCATCGTGCATATTGCTCTGCGCGGAGATGATCGCGTCGAAACCGTTTCCGAGGGCGAAGGTCGCGCCCGTCGTGTCGTGGTAAGCCCACGATAGGGATCCTGGCATGAGTGCTGAACAACATGCGCCCAACAAAAGGCAGAGGGAGCTACTCGATAAGCATCTTGAACTGGTTATCGAGGAAAACAAGGTAACGAACCTTACCCGAATCGTTGATTGGGAGTCTGCTCAGGTTCTTCACGTTGAGGATTCGCTCGCTGGCCTTCCTGAAGTTGAGGAGGCGCTGGAAGGTCCGTATCTCGATATGGGCTCGGGCGCTGGGTTTCCCGGTATTCCCTTGGCGATCATGACGGGGAGGGAAACCCTTCTTGCTGATTCCGTTGGCAAGAAGACGCGCGCCCTTGATTCGTTTGCCGCCGAGCTTGGTATTGACGACATTGTCTCAACCTACCATGGGCGCATTGAGGATCTTGCGTTGCAGCAGCCTAACCGCTTTTCGTTGGTCACTGCCCGCGCGCTTTCCTCCCTGGCTTCACTGCTCGAGCTCGCATCGCCCTTGTTGGCTAAAGGCGGACGCTTGGTATGCTACAAGACCCACAGTGAATCAGAGGAACTTGAGCATGCTCGGGAAATTGCTCGCAAATTGGGAATGGAATTCGTTTCTTCGAGAGGATTCACGCTTTCCGATGGAGAGACGAGTCGAGCCATCATCGTATTTCGGAAGCGATGCAATCCTTCGATGAAGCTTCCCCGAAGAGTCGGTATGGCACAAAAGAAACCATTTTAAGAAAAGAGTCCTTGGAATTATTCCAAGGACTCTTTTTTTGTTCTTTGAGCGTTCTGAAGGATCCTGTGTTGAACTTACTGCGCTAAAAGGGCTTTGAGGCTCTTTGTAAGAGCCTGTTTTCTATATTTTGAGTATCTATTCAAGTCTGTTTCTGTTTGGCTGTTATAGAGCTTCGTGTGGCCTCGTTTTTTCTCGGGTTCCTTTTTGTGTACTGGTTTCGGGAAACTGACGTTTGCTTGATCGTTGTTTGGGAATGGAAATGCGGTGCTTCGAGGAAAAACCGTATACCTTTCTATTTTCTAAAGGGTATGGCAAGGGTATTATCAAATAATCGAAACAAAGGGGCATTTTGCTCTGCTTCTGGGCTATCCCATTATGCTGTCCGTCAAACGGAGTTGTGTTTCGCTGATTTTGTTGTATAGCGTCAATCTTGTTTTTTGTTCGATGAGATGTGGGGCGTTTTGTTATTTTTTATGTTTGCTGTTTCACGTGAAACAGCAAACATTTGCTTACCCTTTATAGGGTATTCAAGTGAAGCAATAGTTTGTCTGGTAGGCAAAAAAGAGAGGAGAGCTCGTGGGGCTGTTCGGTAGTCGAAAAAAAGCAAAAAATGTTCCCGTGACTTCCGTGACTGAGCGCAGTCAGAACCCTGAAGAGATCAAAAAAGAGGTTCTTCAGAGCAGCTACGACGAAATCAATGAACATGCAGAGGTGGTCGAGCGAACCTCCGAGCATGAAGAAGCTGCAGAGGAAACTGATCCGGAAATGGAGCCTACTTCCCCGGAAGACGGCGTTGAAGCCGAAGATGAAGATGACGACGATATTCGCACCTTCATCCCATTCCGCGACAAGCCCAAGGTGGCTCATGCGATCGGGCAGACAAAAATCCTCGCGATCATCAACCAAAAAGGCGGCGTTGGTAAGTCGACCACCGCGGTGAATCTTTCCGCTGCTTTAGGTGCTATGGGTAAAGAGGTCCTTTTGGTTGATCTCGACCCGCAGGGCAATGCAACAAGCGGTTATGGTATCGACAAACGAGCTCTTGATGGGTGTGTTTACAACGTGCTGCTTGGTGAAACGCCCGTCGAAGAGGTAATTCTGTCTTGCGTTGCCGAAGGTGTTGATGTTCTGCCCTCTACTATCAGCTTGGCTGGCGCAGAGGTTGAATTGGTTAACGAGATGGCGCGAGAGAACCGCTTGAAAAGCGCTCTCGGCAGCCTACGCGGCCGCTATGATTACATCCTTATCGATTGCCCGCCTTCCCTCGGTCTGCTCACCATCAATGCCTTGGTTGCTGCGGATAAGCTCCTGGTTCCCATTCAGTGCGAGTTCTACGCATTGGAAGGTGTGACAAAACTCCTTGATTCGATGAAACGTGTCAAAAGCATCCTAAACCCGAGCTTGGATATCTTTGGAATTGTTCTCACTATGTACGATTCCCGCACCAATCTTGCCAACCAGGTGGTTAATGAGGTCCGTTCGTTCTTTGGGGACGAGGTCTTCGAGACGTTGATTCCCCGTACCGTTAAACTGTCTGAGGCTCCTAGTTACGGACAGTCGATTCTCGAATATGCTCCCGACAACAAGGGAGCCCTTGCCTACAACGATCTTGCCAAAGAGGTGATTGCTCGTGGCTAAGCAGAAAAGTGGCTTGGGGCGTGGCCTCAATGCTTTGTTTGACGATAGCCCCGCTTATACCCAGAAGCCTTCTGCTCCTGAGACTCTCAAAGAGCAGGAAAGGAGCGTGCCAGAACCGTTAAGCGAAGAACCTGCTCAGAAGAAGCAGGAATCCGCTGGTGTTCTTCATCAGGCTCTTCAGGAACGTACCGCTAAGCGTTCTTCGGGGAAACCGGTTGATCCGTCTTCTGATATCTATATTTCTGAAGATGCGCTTGAAAATGCCAAAGTTGTTTCACGCGAGGCGCGCAAGCCCGCTATGCGTGCTGGTTCTGGTACTTTCAGCTCCGCTGGTTCGGTGTCTATGAGAACTCCCGCTCCTAAGCCGCGCGTTGCAGCGGAGCGTCAGGTTAGGAAGCCCGCTAAGCCGGTTGTCGAGCCTGCACTGGAGGTTTCGAAGAAGGAAAACAAGCCATTTGATTCCAAGGGGCTTACGGCAACGGTTAAGCTTGACCTGATTCACCCCAATCCTGATCAGCCTCGCACCAATTTCAAGCCAGGTGAAATTGAGGAACTTGCAGGGTCTATCAAAAAGGAAGGCCTTCTTCAGCCTATTTTGGTTCGCAAAATTGGGAACCAGTATCAGATCTTGGCTGGTGAGCGCCGCTATCGAGCATGCAAGAGCTTGGGTATGGAAGAGGTTCCCGTTCGTTTCTGGGAAGCCGACAACGACAAAGCCCTTGAACTTGCTTTGATCGAGAATATCCAGCGATCCGACCTTAACCCTATTGAAGAGGCTTATGGTTATAAGCGCCTTATGGAGCGCAAGGGGATGACGCAATCAGAGGTTGCCCAGACGGTTTCCAAGGGACGGTCTACTATCGCTAATGCTCTCCGCCTGCTTGATTTGCCTGAGGAAGCTCAGCAACTCTTGTTTGAGGAGAAGATCACCGCCGGCCATGCTCGCGCCATCCTTTCTGTTGATGACGCGGAGGGCAGGAAGAAACTTACCGAAAAGCTTAAGAATGAAAAGTTGAGCGTTCGCGAAACCGAAGCACTGGCTCGTCTGATGAATGGTCGCGAGAAGGCTGGTTCGGCAGCTGTAAAACGCGTTCCTGCCCCTCCAAGTTTCAAGAAGGCTGCGAAGGGGCTTACCCGTTTCCTTTCCGCTCCGGTTCGCGTCAAGACCGTTAAGGGCAAGAACAAAATCGAGATCCAGTTTAAGGATGAAGAGGAACTTCAGCGTATCCTGCATCTTATTGAAGAGTCGCAAGCGGGAAAGTAGGGACAGGCACCAGATTCCCCCTTGCGCCATAGTGAACAAAACCAGGGCCCCGCTCGCGAGTTTCATCGTAAGCGGGGCCCTGTTTGTTAGGCGGGAATCTGGTGCCTGTCCCTATTTTCCCGTTCTCTACATTTTGTTTTTCAGTTGACCGCAGGCTCCGTCGATATCGCTTCCGCGCGAATTGCGGATAGTGGCTTCCTTGCCTGCGCTTTTCAGTTCCTTAACCCAGCGCTGCTGCGTTGCGGTGGAGCTTGGCTTGTAGGGGCTTCCCTCGACTTCGTTTACTGAAAGAAGGTTGACGTGGCATAGGAGGCCATCGCAGAAATCGATTAGCGCTGCGAGGTTTTCTTCTGTGTCGGTGACCCCCTTGATAAGGAGATATTCGAAGCTGACACGACGGCCAGTTTTCGCGATATAGGATCGAAGGGCCTTCTTTAGGTGCGGTAAGGGAATGTTGCTGCAACGCGGCATGATTTCATTGCGCACATCCTGCAAAACAGAATGGAGGGATACTGCCAACGTGAATTGTTCGGGCTCGTTTGCAAGGCGTTCAATTCCCCGAATGATGCCACATGTTGACACCGTTATATGACGAGCGCCTATTTCAAGGCCGTCTTTTGCGTTGGCGAAACGAAGCGCTTCTAGGGTTGCTTGGTAGTTCTGGAATGGTTCGCCTTGTCCCATTGAAACTAAATTAGTGACGCGGCAGCTAAAATCGTTTTGTACAGCTATGATCTGGCAAATCATTTCAGCGGAAGAAAGATTGCGGGTAAGTCCCTCGTGTCCCGTGGCGCAAAAGGTGCACCCCATGGCGCATCCTGCTTGAGTGGAGAAGCACACGGTAAGGTGCTTGGGCTCGTCTTTGCGCTCTTTCTTGTCGAATGAGGGGATTCCGACAGCTTCTACCTTGGCGCCATCGGCGTATTCGAACACGTATTTACGTGTACCGTCGTTGGATACTTGCTTGTTAACCACTTGCGGCTCAATCAAAGGGTATTCATCCGACAGGACATCCCGAAGGCTCTTGGGCAGATTGGTCATTTCGTCATAGGAGTGAGCTCCTTTCTGGTAAAGCCAGGAAGTGAGCTGTTTGGCGCGAAAGCGCGGCTGTCCGAGACTTTCCAGAATAGTGGGAATTTCGGACAGGTTGAATGATTGGATTGCGTTATTCATGCTCAGTATTATACGCAACCAAGTGGTTACCGCGTGGTGGTAGCAGAGTGGTAACGTGCGTTTGCTATACTCACTATCGGTTAACGTATCAAGCCTTTCGGCAGCAGTGCCCTGGGTTTTACTTGTATGAAAGCGAGAACCATGTCTTGTTCTTTCGATCCTAAACAAATTCGTGTTGCTCTGCTTGCGGGAGGCAAGAGTGGCGAGCGTTCCATTTCCCTTGCTTCTGGTGAAGGGGCGAAGGAAGCTTTGCTCGAAGCGGGCTTTCCGGTGACTGTTTTCGACCCCGCCAACAAAGAAGACTTGCTGGCTTTGATTCAAGGTGATTTTGACGTTGCTTTCCTGGCTCTTCATGGCAAGTACGGCGAAGACGGCACCATCCAGGGATTTCTGGAAACCATTGGGCTTCCCTATATTGGTCCAGGCGTTTGGTCGAGCGCCACTGCTATCGACAAACCCAAGACGAAGCTTTGCTATGAGCGCGCCGGCATCCCTACCCCTCGTTCTATGATGCTCGACTCTCACCATATCGACATTGATGCCATCATTGCTGAAGTGGGTTCGCACTGTGTTGTGAAAGCTGCTACGGAAGGTAGCGCTTTGGGTGTGTATCTGTGTGAAGGTGCTGAGGAAATTGCCGATGCGATCGATAAGGTATTTCAGGTAGATACGTGCGCGTTTGTTGAGAGCTTTGTTTCAGGCGAAGAGTTCACCGTTGCCGTATTGGGCAACGAGGACCCGTGCGCTCTCCCTGTTATCAAAATTGTTCCTTCCCACGAGTTCTACGATTTTGAGTCGAAGTACGCTCAGGGAGGGTCGCAGCATATCTGCCCTGCGCCCCTATCCGAAGAAGATACCAAGCGCGCTATGGAGCTTGCGGTTGCCGCCCATAAGACGCTTGAGTGCCGCGGTGTTTCTCGTAGTGACCTCATCAAGGATGCCGAAGGAAATTTTTGGGTTTTGGAAACGAACACCATTCCTGGCATGACGGCAACATCGCTTCTTCCCGATGCTGCTCGTGCAGCTGGCATGAGTTTTGCTGAGCTCTGCACCAAGCTCATTTCCTATGTTTTGGAAAATTAAGTAGACATCTGCGCAAACGTAAAACCCCTTGTCCGCGAAACGAACCATATCCCCGATTCGGATTGAAATAAGTCCGATTTCGCGAGGTGCGGTCCGGAATGCGGCAAGGGGTTTTCTTTATGGTGGCGTTTCACGTGAAACACCACTGAATGTCTATAGCGCGGTTAGGCGGAAGATTGGCTAGAACGCTCCGCAGGAATGAAGCCCGAAAACAATAAGGGCGACAACGGCGAGAAGGAATATCCAGCTAACTACCGTGCAACCTATGTTGCCCTTGCGTGCCTGCTTTACCAAACGTTCCGTTCCGGTGCGTTGCGTTTTCACCCAAGCGGTGCCCTTGTTCTTGTTGGGGAAGGGAACGCGTCCCGAAGGAACCCATTCGCCCTGAGTTTCGATAACCTTCTTAAGGGAGTCGCGACCAAGGGAAACGTCGGGGCGTATTCCCTCGCCGAGCTGCTTTCCGACATTTTCTATAAACGTAGAGAAGGCGACTTCATATTCCGGGTCGTAGGAAATGATAAGAACCTGACCCCAGTAAAGGCCTGGTTCAGGCTTTTCCGTGAAAGCAACGAGTGCAAGCAAGGCAACGGTGTTCCATCCTTTGGCGTTGCAGAGATCAACCTTTTCAGCGGTTTTTTCGTCGATGGTGCCCATGCGCTTGCCGAAGGGATTCACGATCCATGCCGTGCGCTTGCCATCAACGTATTCCTGCTCGATAGAGAATGCGTCGCCAATTATGTTGTCTGCGCCTAGAAATGCCGCAGCATCTTCTTTGCTTTCGGTTTCGAAACGGGCGTACATGGAAAAATAGCCAATATCTGACATGTTTTCTCCTAGAAGTGATTCAGGCATTAGAGATAAAGAATTCCATAAATGATAGTCTTACTAGTATGGAAACACAAAATGCAGAAGCCGCATCAAGGCTTGACACTTACATTCTCGAAAACACCCCTCAGCGCATCCGCGATCGCTACCATTCGCTTAGCAGCTATGCGAAAGAGCACTCGTTTGGTGAACTGGATGAAGACGTTGTTGTTATCGATACCGAAACGACGGGTTTCTCCTTCAACCACGATGAGCTGATTCAGATTGCTGCAGCGCGTATGGTTCATGGTGAAATCGTCGGCTGGTACGTAACGTTCGTAAATCCCGGGAAACCGATCCCCGAAGAGGTTGCTCACCTTACCAACATCAGCGATGAAGATGTGGCGAATGCTCCCGACCCCAATACTGCCGTTGCAGGTTTGGTTGAGTTCGTTGGTTCTTCCGATGTGGTTGCACATAATGCAAATTTCGATAGAACTTTCTGCACGAAGTACCCCACGGGTGAGGTATTGAAGCAGAACTGCTGGATTGATTCCCTCGATCTGGCGAAAATCGCGCTACCTCGTCTAACCTCTCATCGCTTGCTCGATTTAGTGCGTGCGTTTGGCGGGCCCGACTCCACCCATCGTGCTGATGATGATGTGGCGGCAACGTGTCTCGTGTATCGGGTGCTTTTGGCTGCGGTTGACACCATGCCTGCCCCTTTGCTCCAGCATATTGCCGATATGTGTGATAGCGACACTTGGAATACCGAGCGTGTGTTTAAGTGCCTTGCCGCTATGAAGGAAAGCGAGGGGCCGTACAGTTTGCGTTCATCGCGTAAAGCGGCAGTGGCTCAGGCTTCGGCTCCCTTGCGCCCTGATGTTAATGTTCCTGATTCTTCCCCCGTGGGCAAGGAGCTTCCTCCTGCGGGTAGCGAAGCCCCCGAGCTTTCTTTCGCAACCGATGCGGAAATTTCTGAAGCCTTTTCCGTTGAGGGTTTATTGGGCTCTTTGTACGAGGAATATGAGCCGCGCGAAGAACAGCGCGAAATGGCCTTTGCGGTAAACCGCGCTTTGGCAACGTCTCGCAATCTTGCTGTAGAAGCTGGCACCGGTGTTGGCAAATCGATGGCCTACCTGGTTCCCCTTGCCCTGGCGGCACAGAAAAACGGTATCACCGTGGGTGTAGCCACAAAGACCAATGCATTGCTGGATCAGCTGGTTCATAAGGAGCTGCCTCTTCTTTCGAAGGCTCTCGGCATCACGTACGCTCCTTTGAAAGGGTTCAGTCACTATCCTTGCCTTCGCAAGGTGGATAGCTTGGTCAACCAAGGGCCATCGGTAATTCATTATCGTAAGCAAGAAATCAATCAGGCACCTGCTTTGGCGGGTCTACTTTCGTTTGTAGAACAGAGTGACTACGACGATATGGACGCTCTGAAAATTGATTACCGCGCTATTCCCCGTTGGCGCATTGGGACCAAAAGCAACGAATGCTTGCGTCATAAGTGCCCCTTCTTTGGACGAAGCTGCTTTGTCCATGGCGCCCGCGAGCAAGCCCAGCGATGCGATGTCGTGGTAACGAACCATAGCTTGCTTTTCTGGGATGTCCGCTTCGAAGGTGGGCTGCTGCCCCCTATCCGCTATTGGGCTGTAGACGAGGCTCATGGTGCGGAGGAAGAAGCGCGCCGCGCACTTGCCCTCTCGGTGTCTTCCGATTCGCTGAGGGCGCTTGCTTTGCGCGTAAATGGGGAAGGTTCACACAATGTTCTTTCTCGAGTGGAGCGAAGCGCTCAAGCTCCAGAGGACGGCCGCGCGTTGTATGAATCGCTTATTGCCAAAGCGCGCACCTGTGCGGGTGCCTTCGCGATGGCGACGGAAGAGTTCTGTCTCGGAGCGAAAGATCTTCTGGTGTTCGATCCGAAGACCCGCTCGCGTGGATACGAGTACTTTGACCTCTGGCTAAACGACGAGATTCGCCATGGTGATACGTACCGAGGTGTCGTGAATCGTGCGCGCGCGGTATACGACACCTTGGAAAAGCTGATCCGTGCTTGCCGCGACATCGTTGCTTATGCGGAACAAATCGAAGACACAACAAGCGCCCAGAGGGAACTCGCCCTGGCTGCGCTTGAATTGAGGGAGGCATACGATGCCCTTGATGAGATGTTCTTCCATGACAGCGATAACCATGTGTATTCGGTTCGCCTTAATCGGACAAAGGGTACGTTGGATGAAATCTTTACGGTTCAGCCGCTCGATGTGGGCAAGTCGCTAAACGAGAGTCTTTATGCTGAAACGCGCAGTGTTATATATGCTTCGGCAACTCTGGCGGTCGACGGACAGTTCGATGCGTTCGAGCGTGCCGTTGGCTTCAACGAAGGGGAAGATTCTCGGGCTGATGTGCTGAAGGTTGATTCAAGCTTCGATTTCGATGCCAATATGCGGGTCTACGTTCCAACGGATATGCCAGAACCTCAGGATCCTGCTTATCTTCCAACCCTGGAATCGTTCCTTGTTGATTTGCACAAGGCCCAGAGAGGTTCGATGCTTACGCTATTTACCAACAGGCGCGAAATGGAACAGTGCTTTGATGGCGTTCATCCCGCTTTGAAGGAAGACGATTTGCGTTTGGTGTGCCAAAAATGGGGCGTTTCCGTTAAGGGCCTTCGCGATGACTTCTTGAAAGATGAGCATTTGAGTCTCTTTGCTCTGAAGAGCTTCTGGGAGGGTTTTGATGCTCCAGGCGCAACGCTCAAGGGCGTTGTCATCCCCAAGCTGCCTTTTGGCCTGCCTACCGATCCTCTTTCATGCGAACGTCAACAACGTGATGATCGCGCTTGGGCTCACTATTCGCTGCCCCATGCGGTTATCGAGGTAAAGCAGGCGGTTGGAAGGCTTATTCGTAAATCGAGCGACCGCGGCATTGTGGTCTTGGCTGACAAACGCCTGATAACCAAGTATTACGGCAAGAAATTCCTGAATTCGTTGCCGAGCAACAATATCGTTATGATGCCTTGCTCGGATATCGTTGCCGAGGTTGCCGACCGTGCGGCGATCGAGTCTCTTGCGCGCGTAGCCGGAGGTTCGCATTCGTGATGGCCCGCAAGAAAAAGCGAAGCGGCCGTGGCCTTGGGCATAAGGAAGCCCAGGTTCTTCATCTGAAAGAATTCTCGCAGGGAAAGCCTAACGAGCTTTCCCTGAATGTCCTTGAGCAGAAAGCTGCAGCGCAGGATGAGCCCTCGCGTGGCGCCAAGTGGCGTCTTCCAAGCTTCAGGAAGGGCGCTTCAACCGCAGGGGGCAAGGAAAAGAACCTAACAGCAGAAAAAGCAACCAAGCGAAATTCGGCTGAAGTGAAGCCCCAGCCTTCTGAACGTAAAACATTTTTAGGCGCAGATTCTCAGGCGGAAATAGCTCGCAGGAAGCAACGCCGCAGATGGTATCGCCGTTTCAGCATCGCACTCGTGGCGGTTGTTTGCATAGGCGCGATTGGCGTAGGGGGGTATTGGGCCTACCAGCAGTACGAGCGACTGAATACCAGCGTCGGTGTGCTGCGTGAAGCTTGCGAGCTTGTTAAGCAAAGCGATGAAACCACGGTTGCTATCGACAAATATTTTCAGGATACGTTTGGTGACGATACCGTTTCTCGCGCGCAGGAATTAAGTGCAGCTATTCCCGATGCCAAAGACCAACTTGAGTCGGCTCGCGTGTATGCTCAGAAGGCAGAGTCGGAGCTTGACGGATCCCAGCGCGACAAAGAGGCGGCGCAACGGGCCTTGAATGCTATTGCGGTTCGTGAGGAGCTTCTTGATGTTGCCGATCAGCGTATGAAGGAAGATGTTGCGGCAAAGCAAGGCATCGACGCCATGAATGAGGCATGGAGTTGCATCCAAGAAGGGAATGCCCTTTTGACGCAGGCGGCAACTGTTGTTTCGGACACAACGGCGGACAACGTGGCGAAATCAACCGAGTTCACCACTTCTGCCCAGGCTCAATTCTCAAAGGCGAAGGAATGCATTGCGAAGGCGAAGGGCTTCTATCCCGCGGCGAATTTCGATGCCTCGCTGGCTTATGTCAACAAGCGAATCGATGCGACCAATGAAGCGCTTGCCTCAAACGCGGCGATCCTTATACAAGACAAAGCGACTGCCGAGTCCCACAACGATGCTTATAACAGAGCCGATCAGGAGGCTGTGGAAATGGCAAAAGCGTTGCCGAAGCAATTTAGCCAGCCTGTGGTTGATGCTTATGCCAGCGCAACAGCCGATTTAGTTTCTCGCTATGACAGTCTTCGTTCGGACGCTGCATCAAACGATGCTTATTTAAGAGAGTATCTTGGGCAGGATTAGCAGCAGGCTAACTGATATGTTTCACGTGAAACCTCCCATCTGCGATAAGTGGATGGGAGGTATTTTATGCAGATAGAAAGGCACTTCTTTGCGCAATGCGGTAGACAAGGTGAACAAACGGTTCATATAAAGGCGAAACGAGTCAAATGACGTATACTTGTACAGTCTATATCCATGTCAATCGCTACTCACTTATATAAGCGTGGAAACAAAAGGGGCTCTCCATGGCTGAAATAATCGACGATATCGCCTATCTCACGCAAGAGATAGGTCCGCATCCTACGGGTACCGAGGAGGAACAGAGGGCTGCGCTCTATCTTGCCGACCAGATGCAGAAAGAGGCAGGTTTCGCGACGGTGGTGGAAGACTTCCAGTGCGTAACCAACGATCAGCTCCCGAACATCATTTGTTTCGGTGTTGCTTTGCTTGGTGCCGTTCTTTCTATTGTTGTTCCCTCTTTGGGCATACTTTGGTTGCTTCTCACTATAGCTGCGGCGGTTCTATATGGCATGGAGATCACGGGGCGCCCTATTCTTTCACGCTTGCTTAGGACCGGTGCAAGCCAGAATGTGGTGGCGAAATATCAGCCCACCCCGGCAAATGGCGCCAATGCTCGTCGCCGCAAGGTGATCCTGGTGGCCAATTACGACAGTGGCAAGGTTTTGACGGAGGAAAAGCCCCCCTTCGCTGCGGCATTGCCTATTCTTCAGAAGGCAAGCGCCATTGCATTGGTGGTTTCGGCTTTCGTTCTCTTGCTTCGCTCCACGCTGTTCGCAGCTGATACGGGTGCTATGTCTTCCATTCTTACTTTCCTGTTGGTTATTTGTGCGGTGCTGTTTGCTATCCCCCTGGTTCGCTCTGTGCTTCATATCGTTGCTCCATTCAACCAGTCGGCAAATAATAACGCTTCCGGTGTTTCGGTTTTGCTTGATGTTGCGCGCAAAGTTGGAAACGGCCTGGTAAGCCAGGAGGAAGCTCTGGAGCGCAGCGTTGAAGAGGGCAATCGCGTACACGGCGAAGAGGCGGCACGCGCTGCGGGCGTTGTGCCTGAAGGTGCATCTCTTGAATATGAAGCAGAGATGTCGCCGCAGGAATCTCTTGCGGCAGCGAAAGCTGCTATTGCGGCTTTGACTGGAAAGCCTGTTGCCGACAAGGTTCCCGTAACCGATATATCTTCTCGCCTGGTTAAGGGTGGCGGCCTGATCGCTGAAGATGAGAATGAGGTTTCTAGCGTACGTTTTGAGGTTGGGAAGCGCCCTGAGTCGGCGCCGAGTCCTCTAGCGCGCACCATGGTTTCCTCCACTCTTGATGAGGAACCTAAAAAAGAGTCCGATTCTGGGGAAAAAGGCGAGGTCATTATCCCCAAGCAGCAGATTGAAAAGAAGCAGGCGGCCGAGGCTGCAGCTGCAGCTGAGGCAGCGGCTGCTAAAGAGGCTGCTCTTTCTGCTGCTCCAGAGCCTGTAGCCCGCGTTCAAACGAGCGATACTCCTTCTTGGGCAAAGATTGCTCAAGAGAAGGCACGTGCGAATAAGCCTGATGCAGGAAAAACCCCGAAGGTAAATCGTTCTCGCTATGCGGATACCGTTGCTGCGCGCATGATGGAGCATCATGCTTCTAATCCCTACGGATCTCCCATTGCCATTCCCGTCTCTGAGCCCGAGGCTGCTCAGTCCGAATTGTCTTCAAAGGTTCGCGCGTTGCAGGATGAGATTGAGTCGTTTTCTGCGCCCCATGCTAATCATGAGGGGAGCTCGGCTCATTTCGCTGAGCCCATTGCTGGTGGTCAGCCTGCCGCCTTGTCGGCAGAGGATTTGGCAGCTGAACAAGAATGGCATCTGAACAACACTGCAGCAGCACCCATCGAACGCAAGCCCGCTCCGAAGCCCATTGCGTCGCCTGCGCCATGGCTCGATCACGATCCCGAGCCTGCCGTTGCCGCCGAAGATCAGCCTGCTTCTGTCGAAGCAGCTGAACATGATCCTGCTGTAAACGATGATCCTGCCCTTGTGTCGCATGAGACGCTTTACGAGGCTGCAATTGAAGAGGTGGATCAGCTTGCAGGCAAAGCTCCTGCGGAGCTCGAGCCCGTTGTTGAGTCTGAGCAGCAGATAGTCGAAGAGTCTGTTCAAGGACATGAGCATTTCAGCTCTCATGACCAAGGAAAGACCTCCCCCCGTCCTTCAGTGCGTCATTCCCAGAGGCTTCATCGCTCTGTTCCCGGGAATAACGAAGTTGAAGAAATCGAGGAGGAACTTGATTCGGCAACTTTGCCTATGGACCCCGTCGATGAGTACACAAATACCCCCGAGGATTACCCCGCAAACGAGGAAGCTTCTCGCCCCGCAGTGAGCTCCAAGAGGAGTGTTCACTCACATCGTAGTGGTTCGCTTGGCGACTTCTTCAATAACGCGGTTCACTCTGGTTCCGAAAAAGCATCTCAGATGCAGCATTCTTTTGCTTCTCGCCTGAAGTCGATTTCATCGCGTAAGCAATCGGTTGAAGAGGAATATCCCGCTGAAGAATACCTGGAGGAGCAGTCCTACAACGAGGACTACTATGAAGAGCCTGCTGTATCTGAAAACGAAGAAGTATACGTTGATGATCCAGCTGAGCAGCCTGAACAGGCGGCATCTCCGAGTGTAACCACCTCAATTTCCCCAATCGATGTCTCCCAGTTTATGGACAATGAAGAGTTCGACGACGAAGAGGAGCCGATTCGCCGTATCGATGACAATGTGGTCAACATGGGTTCATTCCACGACAGCAACGATGAATCAACCGCACGCATCCCTGCTGGTCGTGTACAGGAGGAAATGAAATCCTACTCCTACGGCTATTCGGATGAGGTGCAGGGTGGAGAGTACGCAGAAGAGCCGCTTGAAAGAACTGCGCCTCGGCCTGCGGTAGCTTCTCCGATTGTGGGCATGGAAGAAATGGTATCTCCTGTTTCTCCTGTTGTTGAACAGGCGGACCATTCTCGCCAGGTTATCGTGTTGCCGGACGTAACGCCTGCTCGCAGCGCTTCGGGTGAAAACCTTCGTCAGCGCGCTCCTATGGCAGAGGTAAACGAAGGCACCTCCACAGGCGGTAAATCGTTGCTTTCCAACATGCTTCCTCGTATTGATGGAAATACTGATGCGTTTAGCACAGCGCCTGCAGCGCGAAGCCTCAACCTCCCTTCGTTTGATACGGGCGCGCAGTCGGCAGTGTCTGCAACTGGCTCTTTTTCGACTGTTGGTGGCACTGGCTCATTCGCCCCTGTAGGGGATGAGCTGGTATCTGACGTAGCCCCCGAAGAGCGTTATGTCGATGATGCGGATGATTCCGCCTACGACGAGGAATACACCGAAACAGGTGCTTTTGCTGGTCCTGGATACGTTGATATGCCTAAGTCCCGTGCTGGACGCCTCTTCAGCCGGTTCCGCAAGGGCAAGAAGCGCAAGGAAGAAGAAGTATCTGTAAACGAGTGGGTAGATGTTGATGAGGACTATAATGCCCGCAGCGTCGGTAAAGCTCGTGGAGATTGGTCGAGCTTCCGTGAGGAAGATGATGAGTTTGTGGACGTTGACTACCGCGAATCCGATGATCGTCGTGGATGGAACGGCGGAGCATTCTCTTTGAATCGTCTTCGCAAGGGCGAAGATGCTCAGGTAGAGGATACTTACTATGACGAATCGGCAGTCTATGATACTGACGGCATTGTTGATGCCAGCCCCGCATTGCGCATCGATGGTGACGCTGGCACAGCCGAGCAAATCAACCGCGAACTCAAGAAGCTTCAGGACTTTCGCCATCCCGACATCGATACCGAAGTATGGTTTGTTGGCCTTGGTGCAGAGCAATATTCTCATTCGGGTATTAATGCGTTCCTGGAAGAGCACGCCGACGAGATGAAAGGCGCAATCGTTATCAATCTTGAGGCCCTTGGTGCAGGTGCGCTTTCTTGCATTGAACAGGAAGGTGCTTATAAGCCTTATAAGATTTCCTCACGCTTAAAGCGTGTTCTTCGCCAGGCAAGCGAGCGTTCGGGGGTTGGATATCATACCGATCGCATTGTTTCACGTGAAACGCCTGCATCGATTGCAATGGCTCATGGTATTCAGGCGATGACGATCGCCGGTATGGCAGACGGAAACACCGCGCTCTATTCTGCAGATAACGACATCATCGAAAACGTCGATCCTCAGGCTTTGGAGGATGCTTCGAATTTCGTAATGGCTATTTTGAAGAGCATCTAAGCAAGAGTGCTCTCACAACGAAAGGCCCAAGGGTAACCTTGGGCCTTTCTTATATTATGTATTATCTAGGGCAAACAGGATCAAATGTGTTGACGTAAAACGCTGTTTCACGTGAAACATGCCATAGAACAATGGATAGAGCTGGTGTTTGCGGGTCAAAGAAATACAATGAAGAGCTTATAACTTCCGAATCAGTTCCGCTTCATGGTTCCTTGATGCTGAAGCGCATGCTTCAGCAAATGGCTTGTTCAGAGGGTCAAGACACTTTTCGATCGGTACCGAGATAGGATGAAATAAGATTTCGACATCTCTGTTTTGACGAGTTGCTTCATGCTGAAAAGAAGCAAGAAGCGGTTTGCTGAATTCATCCATGCGTCCAGAGAGGGCAACACCTGAAAACAAAGGTGCTGAAGCAGGTCTGTTGGGAGCCCACGGAATGTTGTTGACTGAGCATTTGCGCCAAAGGGCAGATATCAAGAAGATTTTTGCACGATTAACCATTGGGATTCGCGTCGGTGTATTGCGTGCTTGGGGTGTGGAGGAGCCGGCTGATTCCTTTGAGTCGCCTTCGATGCAGGTCCGGTAAAGGGGAAGCGGATCGATAGGTTCGCGCAGCCGCTTAACCAGGCAGTTTTCTTTAGCTAGAGCTTGCGCGAGTGCTCTGTAGACGATAGGGACGGCATGAACATGCTGGTGGCTGTCCAATTGAAACGATAGCTGTTGATCGGGAAACGCTGATAGAAAATGCTGGATTTGACTGCGGCATTCAATGACCAGCTGATTGAATGCCTCACCTTTGTTGGTGACACCCAGCTTGAACAATCCCATGAAATTGTTATCGAACATACCCCTCTCGTTAACGAGAAGAGGTATACGTTTCGGGTCTGCGACAGATGGCCCCTCCACGAGATTCAGATGAAGGCATACCCGCAGAACGCCGCGTCTGACATACGGCTGGGCAAGGCTGGCGGCTTCATAAAATGCGGGAGAATTTGCAAAAATACTGACACTGTTGAGCGCTCCGCTACCGCCGCAGGAAGAGCTAAGCGATAAGATGGCTTTTGCCTGACCAGGTGTTATTCCGAAATCATCTGCGTGAATAAAAGTAGTGCGTTGTTCAATCTGCATTCGCGAGCCTTTCTCTAGCAACCTTATTATCGCAGACGTGCATGGACGTGTTTTTGGAAGCTCATGACAGAAATGTGGCTGTAATTTAACGATAAGAAAAACAATGAATGAGGGGGATGCATCGTTGTTTGATTGGGAGTACCTTTGCGTTTGTCGGAAAAGGGATCGCCGCCAGTGTGATCAACGGTGTAGAGTTTGGTGCTCGTATCCGAGACAGATTCGGCTATTGTTTTGTTGTTGAACAATTAAAAGAAGCGACGGTGAAACTGTGACGCAATCCCGTTTAGAGAAATACCTCGAATCGAAGCGGTTTCATGTGATGCTGCTGATAATTGGTCTTGCATTTCTGTTAACGGGGTCTTTTCACGGAAATGTGTGGTTCGATGAAAGCTATTCAGTTTCTATAGCGAACAACTCTTTCGCAGAAATTTGGGATATTGGGTCAGGGGATGTTCATCCTGTTCTGTTTTACTGGGCCCTCCATGTTCTCGAGTTGCTTTTTGGGCAAAATCTCCTTGTGTACCGCCTGTTTACGGTAGCGGGAATCTTTTCATTGGCGATGCTGGGCTTCACTGTGGTACGGCATGATTTCGGCTGGAAGGCCGGTGTGCTGTTTAGTTTCTTTTCCCTGTTTACGCCTTATCTTGCTTATATATCGGTTGAGATTCGCATGTATTCTTGGGTGGTCTTTTCTGTAACGCTATGCGCTCTGTATGCGTGGCGTATTGCATGCACCTTACGTAGCAAAAACCCTAGGGAAGGAGATGGGTCTATCGAAGAAGGCCAAAACTGGTGGATGTCTTCAGCCTACGATGGGGACGGCTGTCGTGAGTGGTGCGGTGTACCGTGTAGATGGTGGCTTGTTATGTTCCTGTCGAGTCTCGCGAGCGCCTACTTGCATTATTACGGTGTGCTTGCGGCATCGTTCATCAACCTTTACTTGCTGATTTTCATTATCGCTCGTGCAAAAAAGGCATTGTCGGTATTTATAGTGGGGGCGGTAATTCAGGTAGCCCTTTATGCTCCCTGGCTCATGGTTTTCAAAAGCCAGGCTGGAGTAGTGTCTGGATCGTATTGGGCAAATGTTTCGTTTCCCCGCACTATAGTGGAATGGTTGTTCTACCCGGTTTACACGAGCTATGTGATATTTGCCGATACCTATGGGTTTGGGTATGTGGCGATTCTTACGGTTTGCGCGGTGGTGGCTGCTGTATCGGCGCTCTATGGTTTGGCGAATTGGCTGTGTCGTTTCAAACGGCAAAGCGCAGGCCTCAAAGAATCCCTTATCCTGGCAGACTGGGCACTTGCTCCCTCTACTTTGCCCGCCATATGGGGCGTTGCTTTATACACAAGTGTGTTTGCCGCTGCCCTTGTGGCTTCTATAGTTATGGACTCGCTGATTGTCTACTATCGCTATCTTTGTGTAACCATAGGCCCCTTACTCCTTGCCGTTTCAATTTGGCTTTCTCACGTTAATAGCAAGGTATGCGTACGCGGATTGCTCGCTGCCTTTCTTGGTGTGTCGATCGTCAACCAGGTTTTGTTCGTTCAAGATGCATACAGCGGCAAAAACGAAGAGCCGCTTAACTATTTGGAGGAAACGGCAAAGTCCAATAGTCGCCCGCTGGTGCTCTCTTCGGACATTGGGGTTGAAGGGGTTACAGCGGTGGAATGCGAGAATATTAAGCAAACGTTTTTAGCATGGCAACCGGGTAATTGGGCCCATGCATATCAGTCGTATTTTCCGACGCTTACCAGTGTGAAATCATGGGACGCTGCACTCGACGGCTATCAAGGCACCTTTATCGTGCTAGGGCAAACTCAGGTAGAAGGCGTTCCGATTGACGTTCGCGATTTGGAGTCGAGGGACGACGTTGAGGTGACGGACATGAAGACGTTCTATCGTCCTTACGAGCGTACTTGGTTTACGGTAGCCACCATGGTGAAGAACGGCAACTGAGCCTCTTGTGCGAAGGCGCATCGATACTCGCACCTTAACTGCGACACGTCCCCGAATAATGAAGCAACAAACAAGAGAATCTTGCGTGTAGGCTCAACAATGCCCGCACCCGCACGATGAACTGCATTCCGTTTCTTGAACATAAAGAAAAAGGAGGCACTTCAAACTGCAGGTGCGGGCATTGTTTTGCTTATGGCTTAATGCCTACAGAGAAAAATCGATCTGGTTCAAGGTGTTTTTCAGGGTTTGTGCAGAAGAATGAAGCAGTTCAGCTTCGTCAATGCTCAGCTGCAGAGGAATAGGGAATTCAACGCCCTTGCTTCCGACGATAGCGGGCAAGCTCATGACAACATCGGGAACGCCTTGGACGTCAGTACGATAATTCGAGACCGTCATAATCGATTTCTGATCACGCACGATTGCTTCACAGATGCGGGTTACGGAAGGAGCGATGCCAAAATACGTGGCGCGCTTCTTTTCAATGATCTCGTAGGCGCTGTTGCGCACGCTTTCTTCGACAGATGCGCGGATTTCGGTGGCGTTTTCGATGCCGCGCAAGCGGAAGAAATCGTTGATGCCGATTCCGGAAACGTTTGCAGCGCTCCATACCGCCAGCTCGCTGTCTCCATGCTCGCCAATAATACGAGCGTGGACGTGGCGCGGGTCAACATCGAGCATGTGCCCCAGCGTGTATTTAAGGCGCGCGCTATCGAGTACGGTGCCCGAACCCATTACGCGCTCGCGGGGGAGGCCCGAAAGCTCCATCACTACCTGTGTGAGGATATCTACCGGGTTCGAAACCACTAAGAAAATGCCGTCAAATCCCTGTTCCATAATGCGGGGAACGATGGTCTTGAAGATTGCTACATTCTTCTGTACCAAGTCGAGACGCGTTTCGCCTGGCTTCTGGTTAGCGCCAGCGGTGATGATAACGATGGAGGCATCGGAAAGATCTTCGTAAGTGCCAGCGTAGATGTTCATGGGACTGTAGTAAGGAATGCCGTGGCTGATGTCGAGCGCTTCGCCTTCGGCTCGGTTGGTGTCTACATCGATAAGAACCATGTCGGTGAAAAGCTTGCTCTGCATCAGGCTGTATGCAGTGGTTGATCCCACAAAGCCACAGCCGATAACTGCAACCTTCCTTCCGTTAAGTGAATTGCTCATAAATAAACCTCTCTCTGTTTTGACTAGCAAGGTATGGCGACGAACTATAGGCATGCCCCGTTTCCTTCGCGTGGACGTTGATTCAAAAGGCTGCTACGTGAATCGACGAAACCTAAGGGAAAACAAGCGCTTCCTAGAATAACCGTTGTTACGAGCTCCCCTCCCCCTGAAAAGCTTTCTCGTAACGGAAAGGAAGAGCCATGTATGATCTCGGAACAACGACATCCGCAATCGCAAAAAAAGTTGCAAAAAAGCCGAGATTTTTATTTTCGCGATGGTTGGATTGCCGCATCAGGGTAAATCTTGCGAAAAAAGCGCATAACTCTCAGCGAGAGCAACAAAACCCTACCGAGGGCAATGAGATAAATCCTGTGAAAGAGAGATGCAGGCAGGGCTGGATGTGTTTTTGCCTATATCCCAGGCGAGCTGACAAAACTTAGACGCGCCCATCAAAAAAAGCCGGTCTCCGAATGAACCGCCACCTGTGGGGCGCAGTTCTAAATTGAAGACCGGCTTTAAATTTTTTTGGAGCGGGTGACGGGACTCGAACCCGCGCATGCGAGCTTGGGAAGCTCGTGCCTTACCACTTGGCGACACCCGCGCAAGACCTAATGCTAGCACAACACCAGCAATAAATGCCCGCAACCACCCCATCCATTCAAAACGCAAAGCCCGTTCTCGCTGAATGGCTCCTTGCCGCCTTTCGGGCGGACAGCGCCGCTGCCGTCCAACATCGCGACCCCTAACGGATGGCGCCGATGCCGCCCAACAGGCTCGCGACTTCCGGTGGGCAGCGCCGACGCTGCTCAACAGTCCCGCGATTCCCAGCGGACGCCGCCGTCATTGTCGCTGGCCGTACCCGTGGCGCTAGCGTCTTGCGCCCTCGCCGCCGTTCGGCTGAACAGCGCCTTGCCAGCCTCGAGTCAAACGGTGCGCAATGCATTCTGCAGCGTCTTACCATGGCAATAAAACTCCGCCATGTATTCTCTAGGAGGCCTCTGACGGAAATAACGCCCCTTAGTGGCAATACATCGCCGCCATGTATCCAAAATGAGCTGGTTTTGGCAAGATTCGCGCGCAGTGTATCCAAATAGCCCTGCAAACCGCCGTTCGGGAATACACCGCGCGGAGATCTTGCCACTAAGGGGCGTTATTTCTGTCCGGAGCTCTTAAATCATGCATAGCCTGAAGATCTTGCCACTCTCCCCACCCTCCCCGCGTTGCCCCGACATCGTTGTTCGCCATATCAGACTGTGGTTTCTTGCCACCCCCCCGCGGTCCCCATTCTGGTCCTTCAGCCTCGCATCCCCCGCAGCCTCCGCGTCCTGCGCTGTCTCGCTGCCATCGCAGTCCCCGCACCCTGCGCTGTCTCGCTTCCATCGCAGTCCCCGCACCCTGCGCGCCGTTATCGTGGTTCTTGTGTTATGGCTGGTGCGAGAAACGTTCAGCGATCTTTTGTTGGGGTAGTCTGAAACCGTTATTGTTGCGCTGCTGTTGAAGCGCGTTTTCCGATTTGCCAACGAAAGGGGCAGGCTATGAGTGCCAAGGCTGGTATGCCTGAAATTGACGGATTCATTTTCGATATGGATGGAACGCTTTTGCATACGCTTCCCGATTTGGCGGCGGTCACCAACAAGGCTCTGGAACTAGAAGGGTTCCCTCCCCATACCGAAGAGCAAATCCGTACGTTTGTGGGTAATGGCGCTTTGGCTCTAGCGCGTTTGGCAGTGCCCGATGGGGCTACCGAAGAGCAGGCCGAAAAGGTATTTCGTAATTTTAAGAGTCTGTATGGCGAATTCGGTTTGAGCCTGACGAGCGAATTCGAGGGGATGACGGAAACCCTCAAAGAGCTCCATGCTCGCGGGAAGAAGCTAGGTATCATGTCCAACAAATTTGAAGGTGGCGTGAAAGATGTGGAGGCGAAGTTCTTCCCCGGCTTGTTTGATGTTTCCCACGGTGAAACCGACACTATCCCGCGCAAGCCCGATCCCGATGGGCTCTTGCTGTGCGCAAGGGAAATGGGCCTCGAGCCCGCTCGCTGTGCGTACTTCGGCGATTCGCACACCGATCTTATAGCAGCGCATAATGCTGGCATGCTTGCGGTGGGTGTTACATGGGGCTATCAGCCGCTCGAAACGCTTAAAACGGGCAGCCCCGACGTGCTTATAGATGCACCTGTCGATATCCTGCAATTTGCCTAGGGCGTTGTTTGGCGGGAAGAATGCTCGGGGCGCGCTAATTGGCTGATGCCCGCTTGGCGGGGGACAAGGTCTGCTATGTTTTGGCCAGCCTTCGGTTGGCATGGAGCTGGGCTTGGCTGCTTCTGCCTCGTGTCTGGTTGGTGCGAAGCGGTGCCTGACGCTATCTGGCTGGTGCCCCAACGGGTAGATGGTAACCGGCTCTTTTCCGGATGGTGCGATGCAGGAGGGGCTGGTGCCTTACACGCTTGCCTGCTCGGCATGGTCAGGCTCTGCATACTCTAGTTAGCGTCTAGGTCGGACTTCCATTTCTTGAGCGGATGGCGCGGTGAAAGCTTTGAAGATCAAACACATTGAAAGGATCCCTTGGTGGACTCTGCAGAATTTGAAATAGAGGAATCTTCCGAAATCGACGAATCAAGCAGCGATTTCGGCTCATTGGGTGCATTGGCTCCCGCTTGGCGCGAAGGCGACGCGATCAGCGAGGAAGAAGCCCTCGAGATGTTTTACGAGTGGCTCGCCGAGCATGAGATTGATCTGTGGCCTCATCAGGACGAGGCGCTGATGAGCCTCATGGTGGGAGATCACGTTATTTTGGGAACGCCAACCGGCTCAGGGAAGTCGATGGTCGCCATCGGCATGATGTTCATGGCATTGTGCTCGGGCAAACGCGCGTTCTACACGGCTCCCATCAAAGCGCTCGTAAGCGAAAAGTTTTTCGGCTTGGTGAATATGTTGGGGCGTGAAAGCGTGGGTATGATCACGGGAGATTCCCAGATCAACCCACAGGCTCCTGTTATCTGTTGTACCGCTGAGATCTTGGCAAACCAGGCGCTTCGCGAAGGCGAATGGTCGGATGTCGGTTGCGTGGCAATGGACGAATTCCATTTCTACAGCGACCCCGACCGCGGTTGGGCTTGGCAGGTTCCACTGCTTACGCTTCCCCATACGCAGTTCCTTCTTATGAGTGCGACGCTGGGAGACGTTTCTCAGATTGCGCAGGCCCTGGAGTCGAAAACGGGAACAACGGTAGATATTATTGCCGATGCTCCGCGCCCCGTTCCCCTGGAATACAAGTACGAGCTTATGTCGCTCGAAGGCACGGTAGAGCTGGCCTTGCGTAACAACGAAGGGCCCCTTTACATAGTGCATTTCTCGCAAGACGCCGCCCTCGCTTCGGCGCAGGCTCTTTCGAGCTTTGGCGTAACCAGCAAGGAGCAGCGTGAGCAGATCAAGGCTACGCTGGGGGCGGGCAAGTTTACCACCCAGTTTGGCAAAACGCTGAAGCGTTTGCTGCTTAGCGGCATTGGCGTGCATCACGCCGGAATGCTGCCGCGTTATCGTTTGCTGGTGGAAAAGCTTGCCCAGCAGGGGTTGCTGCCGGTAATTTGCGGCACCGACACGTTGGGCGTTGGCATCAACGTGCCCATTCACACCGTGGTGCTTACGCAGCTCACCAAGTTTGACGGCCATAAAATGCGTCGTCTTCGCAGTCGCGAATTCCACCAAATTGCGGGGCGCGCCGGCCGTTCTGGCTTCGACACCGAGGGCGTGGTTGTTTCTTTGGCACCGGAGTTCGAGATTGAGAACGCCAAGCTTCTTGCAAAAGCGGGAGACGACCCTAAAAAGCGCCGCAAAGTGAAACGCAAGAAGCCCCCTGAGGGTTTTGTGGTGTGGAATGAAGATGCCTTCAACCGCCTGATTGCTGCTGCGCCTGAAACGCTGACACCCCGTATGCGTATCACCCACTCGATGGTTTTGGCTGAAGTCGAACAGGGCGGCGATGCCCGTGCTCGCGTCGACCAGCTGATCGATGACTCGCTCCAAAAGCCCGAAGACAAGCTGAAGTTGAAAGTGCGCGCCAGCGAGGTATTCCGCACCCTCATTGATGGGGGGGTTGTTGAGATAGAAGAGGACGAAAACGGCGATCCCGACTATTACGTAACCATGGATTTGCCCGAAGATTTCGCTCTCGATCAGCCTCTTTCTCCGTTTTTATTGGCAGCGCTTGAGCTGCTCGACCCGGAAAGCGAAACCTACACCTACGATATCATTTCGATGGTTGAGGCAACGCTCGAAGACCCGCGTCAGGTCTTGCGCGCGCAGGAGCGCAAAGCAAAAGATGCCGCCATGGCCGCCATGAAAGCCGATGGCGTGGAGTACGAGGAGCGTCTTGATCGCATCGCGGAGATTACGTATCCGCGCCCCCTGCGTGAACTGCTGTTTGCCGCTTTCGACAAGTACTGCGAGTCGGTGCCTTGGGCGCGCGATTATTACGTGCGCCCGAAATCGGTTTTACGAGACATGCTGGAATCAGCTGCCGATTTCAAGGGCTATATTCAAAAGCTGGGCATTATGCGTTACGAAGGAGCGCTGCTTCGCTATCTTTCAGAAGCGTATCGTGCGCTTGATCGCACGCTCCCGTTTGATAAGCGCAGCGAAGAAATGGAAGACATTATCGCTTGGCTCGGTCTGGTGGTGCGTTCGGTCGACTCCAGCTTGGTGGATGAATGGGAACAGGCGGGTCAAGAGCTCGATGCCCGTCCACCCGAGGCAAAGGATGCTGTGGTCCATGATCGCCGTGGCCTCACCGTGCTGGTGCGCAACGCCCTGTTCCGTCGAGTGCGTCTTGCTGCGGCAGATGATCATGAGGCTCTGGGCGAAGCCGACGTTGATAACGGGTTCCCTGCCCACAAATGGCGCGCGGCGTTGGACGAATACTACGATGTTCATGAAGACGTGCTTGTCGATGCGGATGCCCGCTCAATGGCATTCTTGGCTATCGATGAATCCGACGAGGATTCGGAGCACGTATGGCATGTGCAGCAAACCTTCAGCGATCCTGGCGGCGATCATGATTTTGCCATCCGTGCCGATGTCGATCTTGATGCGACTCAAGAAGGCGACGGCGTGGTGTTCAAGGACTATCGCGTCGGCTTTATCGAGGATCTGCTGTAATTCGCTCATCTCGGCACGGATAGGGCGGTTGCTACTCAAGCCGCCCATCCCGTTGTTTAGAAAAGGCTCGCCTGGCGCGAGCCTTTTCTCATGCGCTGCATTGCTTCATACCTTAGAGGAAGATTTGCTTCGCAAATCTAACAGGATGAGCGTTCAGAGTGGCATTCGCAGCAACCGCACCGCTCTTGCCGAGCTCCATTCCCTCAGCCCGGCAGAATCCAGAACTACCCTAACGGGGGCGGCCCGAGTCGGGTAGTTTGCGAGCGCTGGTGTTACCTATCCGGTAGCCTTCAGGCGGCGGCGAGTCTGCGAAATACACTCTGAAAGCATTCCCTGAATGATTTTCCGCAGGAAAATCTTCTTCAAATGCATGAAGCAGCGATCGCACGAAAAAGGCCCCGTCAAAGACGGGGCCTTTTGAGCAGGGTAGCGGGTGCGTTGAGCAGACTCACCGGCGCCTGAAGGCGGACGAGCCGAAGCAGCCAGCGCCCGGAAGCGGACGGTCGGAAAACCTACTCTTTGTATCCGTTGGGGTTGTTCGACTGCCAACGCCAGGAGTCTTCGCACATGCGCGCCAAATCGTATTCGGCAACCCAGCCCAGTTCTTCGCGTGCCTTGTCGCAGGCAGCGTAGTTGGTGGCAATATCGCCAGGGCGACGGGGGCAGATCTTGTAGGGGAGCTTCTTGCCGCATGCCTTTTCGAAGGCGTGGATAACGTCAAGAACGGAAGAACCCGTGCCTGTGCCCAGGTTGAAGATGGCAACGCCGGTGCGGGTGCCGTCTTCGGTGCTTGCTCCCTCGATGGAACCAAGACCGATGGCCTTGCCCGTGCCAACCTTACCGCCCATGAAATCGAGCGCCTTCACGTGACCGCGTGCCAGGTCGACAACGTGGATGTAGTCGCGTACGCCGGTGCCGTCGGGGGTGGGGTAGTCGTTGCCGAATACCTGGATGCATTCAAGCTTTCCAACGGCAACCTGGGCAACGTAGGGAAGCAGGTTGTTCGGGATGTCTTTCGGATCTTCGCCGATGCGGCCAGAGATGTGGGCTCCGATGGGGTTGAAGTAGCGAAGCAGAACAACGTTCCATTCGCTGTCAGCGCGATAGAAGTCGGTCAGAATGCGCTCGAGCATAACCTTGGTTTCGCCGTAAGGGTTGGTTGCCTCATGAAGCGGGCACTCTTCGGTGATCGGGATCATCTCGGGTTCGCCGTAAACCGTTGCGGACGAAGAGAAGATGATGTTCTTTACGCCGTGGTTGCGGGCCACGTCAAAGAGCACCAGCGAACCCGCTACGTTGTTCCAGTAGTATTCGAGCGGCTTCTGCGTGGATTCGCCCACGGCCTTGAAGCCAGCGAAATGAATGATGGCGTCGATGTCGTTCTCGGAGAACACGCGCTCGCATGCTTCGCGATCGAGGATGGAAGCCTCGACGAACTTCAGTTGGTCGGCGTTGGCACCGGAAAGTTCGCGAATGCGGTCGACCGCAGTAACGCAGGAATTGGAAAGGTCGTCAAGGATAACGACGTTGTAGTTTTGCTCAAGCAGCTCGACGCAGGTGTGGCTGCCGATGAAGCCGGCACCGCCGGTAACCAGGATGGTCTGGGCGTTGTGCTCGCCGGCAAGGCTTTTGTTGGACATATGCGTTGCCTTTCATTGGTATATAGACACAAGAAGGATACCACCAGCGGTTGCAACGCGCGGTACGCGCAGGAATTCAACAGAGGCGGCGATTCGTTAACTATTGTTTCATGGCTTGGCTTTGCGCGATGTTCGGCAAAGAAAGGCTCGTTGGGTTTTGGCGCATAGGGCGTCCGATTGCCGTTGCGTCTCGTTTCGTGCAGTGTCCCCAATGGATTGTTGGGTGTTGGGGGTTCGCTACATTTTAGGCAGTGTTTTCAAAAGCCCCCAGGTTTTGTGTTTGCCTGCTTCGGTGGTAATAAGGGCATCAAGATTTTCGAAACAGCGGCAATCGCGGCCTAGCAAAAGGGTTTTCGCCTCAATGGCAAGGGGCGTGTTGTAGCAGCGCGAAAGGACCTCGGTGCTGGCATGACTTGTAGAGACAACGCAGAACGGGTCGATGCCCTCGATAAGGGTGAACAGGTCGCCAGAAGCATCGGATTTGCCTGGGGCGGCGGTTTGGGCCCAACCGATTGCCTGCGGTGAGTACCCAAGAGCTTTAAAGCTTGCGGTAAGCGCGCGCTTTGCTTCTTCGGTAGGCTCTTCGACAGAGACGATAATCGCTGCAGCTCCTATGGACCCATGGTAGGTTCCCTGGAATGAGTCAACGTGGCTCTGCGCGATGCGCTCGTATTTTGTTGGCTGTGGCGTGGGCATGAGGTCCTCCTTCACTGCTTAGGATAATAGCGAGATTTGTTGTTGCCGAGGGCGAGAAGCCGCTTTGGTGCCCTTAGAATCAGCCAGTCACACAAAATGTGAAAAAATTCACACCGTTGAACGAAAACGGTGATAACTTCACTTTGACGGGATCATAATAGGAAGACGCAATGCATCGATTGATGCCTGTCAAAGAGGCTTCGCCTCAATCCAATAAACAAAGAAAGCAATGCTTTCCCTCGATAAAAGGAGTCGTTATGTGCACCAATGGTATCAATACGGGTCAGTTTGAGCAGATGATCGACCAGATCGACGATCATATTAAGCTGGAGCGTCGTTGGGCTCACAATCTTGCCCACAATGCTTCCGATGCTGGATTCACCACCGTGGGCGAAAAGCTCCATGCTGCAATGCAGTTGCTCGACGAGGTTCGTGCAACGCTCGATGACGCTAAAGATGCACTTGATGAAGATGCCGAAAACGCAAGCGGCGTGACGGTTAACTTGGTATAAGCCTAGGCTGCATCGCATAAACGCAAGGAGCAAAGCATGAGCAATGACTTAATGCGCTTTTCTGTGGCGATGCCCGAAGACCTGTTGGTCAAGTTTGATCACCTGGTGGCGCGCCGCGGTCTGGCTAAAAATCGCAGTGAAGTGGTACGCGATTTAGTGCGCGAAGCGCTGGTGGAAGATGAGTGTTCCGTGCCTGGGCGAATCGTTATGGGTACGCTCACTATCGTGTACAACCACCACGCCAACGACTTGCAGGAAAAATTGCACCATATCCAGCACACCTATTTGGACATGGTGGTAGCTTCCATGCATGTGCATGTTGATCAAGACAACTGTCTTGAGGTAATCATCCTCAAGGGTGAGTCTGGCGAGGTTCAGGATGTCGCTAACCTTATCATCGGCACCAAGGGCGTCAAAACAGGGCGTCTTAACATGACAACCACGGGCGACTTTATCTAGCCCCTTAGAACGCCTCATCGAAGGCGTTCTTTTTCTAGAGGAACGCAACGCTCTATTGAGTGTTGCATGAACGAAAGAGACAAGATGGACGAAACGGTATTGCTGGGTCATGGTAGCGGCGGCACTATGATGAAGCGCATTATCGACGAGGTATTTTTCGAGGCATACGCAGACGAAGAGCTGTTGGAAGGCAACGATGCGGCGTCGCTCCCAGCGCCAGTTGCCGGTGAGCGTATTGCCTATTCCACCGACAGTTTTGTGGTGACTCCCCACTTTTTCCCTGGCGGGGACATTGGCAGGCTGGCTGTGTGCGGCACGGTAAACGATGTTGCCACCAGTGGCGCTGTCCCCAAGTACCTCAGCTGTGGGTTCATTCTGGAAGAAGGCTTCCCCGTTGCCGATTTGAAGCGCATCTGCAAAAGCATGGCCGAAATGGCCAAAGAAGCTGGTGTTCATATTGTTACGGGCGATACCAAGGTGGTTAATCGCGGCCACGGCGATGGCGTGTTCATCAACACCAGTGGTATCGGCTTCATCCCCGAAGGGGTGAACCTTTCCGGTGCTTTCTGCAAACCAGGTGACAAGGTCCTGGTTACCGGCACCATGGGCGACCATGGCATCACCATCATGAGCTGCCGAGAAGAGCTTTCGTTCAATGCGGACATCCAGACCGATGCCGCTCCTTTAAACCATTTGATCGCCGAGGTAATTGCCGCAGCGCCCGATACCCGCTGCTTCCGTGACCCAACGCGCGGAGGCCTTGCCTCGACGCTCAATGAGCTTGCTGCTCAGTCAGGTGTCGACTTCATTGTTGAAGAGGGCGCAGTTCCCGTTAAAGATGCCGTATTGGGAGCGTGCGAAATGCTTGGCTACGATGTGTACCAGGTTGCCAATGAGGGCAAGATGGTGTGCGTGGTTCCCGCCGAGCAAGCAGAGGCTGCCCTGGCTGCAATGCGCGCGAACAAGTATGGAGCCGATGCAGCCATCATTGGTGAAGTGGTGGAAACGCCCGAAGAGCGTGACCCTCGCGTTTCAATTCGTACCGGGTTTGGTGCCCTGCGCATCATGGACATGCTTGTAGGCGAACAGCTGCCCCGCATCTGCTAGGCATGTGCCGCAGCCTGTCCCCGTTGCTCTGCATCGGCCAGATGCCTGTGCCCGGCTGCGGTTGTGTCTCGCGGCGACCGTGCCCGCGCCCCCGCACTCCCGTGCCGTCCTGTGTCTGTGAGGTTTTTGCATCGGCGAACGGCAGTAACGCGGCAAATATGCAACGCAATTTAACCGTTCTTAGAAAAACCGCGCAAGGATCTTGCATATTGGGGTCGCTATGGTATTTTCCCGTTCAGGGATTAACCGAAAAAGAATTGTCCCCAAGTATGACAAAGCATCTCTAAAAGCCCAAGAGAGAAGAGGTTTTCATGTCTCATCCAGTAATCATTGATGATGAGTGCATTGGCTGCGGAATTTGCATCGACGCTTGCCCCCAGGAATGCATCGAGGTTGTAGACGGCGTATGCAAGGTTGTAAACGAAGAGGCCTGCATCGCTTGCGGCGACTGCGTTGAAGAGTGCCCCATGGGCGCAATCGAGGAGATTGTTGAAGACTAACAGTCTGTTCACGACGAGAGTCTAGTCAATGCGTGCAAGGATTTTCGCGCGCTGACTGGCCATCGGCGTGTTAGGTGCGGGGCTCAGCTCTGTTACCGAATGTGTGCCTCAATCAAGGAGACTGCCAAATGCCGGCGGCTTCCTACCGCGAAGGCCCCGATGGCCACTCGAGCCGTAAACAAAACAGCAAAAGAAGGCGAGCAAAATGCTCGCCTTCTTTTGTCTCGGGGCGCGTTATCGGCCATGGCGATATTTCGCCGCGCTGCATTCCCGAGTGTTCGGCGATGGCGCGATGCACCGCGCCGTACCCGCTGCTCGCTCCAGCCGCGCCAGCACTCTGTCTTTCGTGCTTCTGGCGGGGGCGTTCTCCAAGTCCTGCCTTCGGCGCCGTTTTTATGCGGGGAGGGCGGCAGTTATTTGGTGCGGGGCGAATCCAGGCGTCCGTCCATGGCAAGATCTTCGCGAATGCGTTCTCGGGCGACTGGCAGTGGCAATATACTCGCGCGGTGCGTTCTCGGGCGCTCGACGATGGCAAAATGCTCGCGAGATGCGTTCCCCAGCGTCCGACGGTGGCGGGATTGCGCCCTGATGCGCCCTTGGCCTGACTGGCAGTGGCAATATTCTTGCGCGGTGCGTTCCCGAGCGTCTATCCGTGGCAAGATTCCGCCGCGGTGCGTTCTCGGGCGGCAATCCGGGGCAAGTTTTGCGCTCCATGCATCCCGAAGGCGGCCTCGGACGGGAAAATCGCCAGTTCGCGGCAAGATTCGCGCGCCACGCATCCGAAATGAGCTGGCTTTGGCAGGATATGCGCGCCATGCATCCGAAATGCCCCGCAAACAGCCGTTTGGGAATACACCGCGCGAAGATCCTGCCAGGAAGGGGCGCCTTTCGCTGCACGGGTCCCTCGAATCATGCACGGCGCGCAGATCTTGCCATCCGTCGTGGCGCCAAACCGCCCGAGCGCCCGCAACCCCGGTGCCGCCGAACAGTGTGAGCCGCCAGAGCTAGATCGCCCGACCCAAGAAACACAGCCCAGGAGGCAGCGCCCCCGTCGCCTCCTGGGCAGCAAGTACCGCCAACAGCCCCCGCGGTACCGCCACCGCTCTTTGCCAACACCAGCCAGTAGCTTGTCGCCCCGGCGAACAACTCTGTCATCGCCGACAGCGCCTCCTGTGGAGACAACATCCACGCCGCCACCGCCCCGCCGATTCGCCGAGCTGCGCTCGCCCAAAGGGAGGGCTACCTTCCCTACTTGTGGCGCCTGTCTTCTGTGCTCTTGGCAGATGCGATCGGTTTGTAAACGCCAGACAGAGCCCCTTCTACGCGATTATTTCGTTATGGTTGCGTAAGAATCGGCATCCATCTGGTAAAACGCAGGCACTACCTATACAATGGGTCGGGTGCTCCAGGGACCACGTGCCCTATAGGACTATTAATAAGGAAAAGAGGTTACGATGGCAGTTGTTGCATATTGCGTTAAGTGCAAGGAAAAGAAGGAAATGGTAGACCCTCAGGAAGGCGTCACCAAGAACGGCCGCGTTATCACCAAGGGCACTTGCCCCGATTGCGGTACCAAGATGTCTCTCATCGGTGGTGTTGCTAAGAAATAGCTTTCTGCTTCGTTTTCACAAGCAGACATTTTGCATCTAGGCCCGCTTGGCTCATGCCAGCGGGCTTTCTTGTTTGTTCGGGTGGCTTATGCCGAGCGGGTTTTGTTTGCCTGATCGGTTTGCTCGGGTCGGCGCCTGCTCAGCTTTGAGCGGACCGTTGTTAGATCTTAATAGACGAAAATGACAAGTGAGCGAATCAGTCGGTAAGCGACTGACCTGGGAAAACAGATATAGCTCAGGTAATCTTCAACAGGAAGGTTACAAAACTTGACAATGGTGCACTTAGATTTTATTATTCCAATTGTCGAAAAGGTCCACGCGAGTGGGCCTTACTGGTATCCGTGAAAGCCCACGAGGCCGCAAGGCATCGAAGGCGATCTGCAAGCCCGCAAAGGCGAAACGAATATCTCGGCTCTAACTTAGGTAAGAACAGAATGGCCGCATCGCACAACTCGGCAACAGCGGGCGGTCGCAACTGAAAGGACATAGTAAGATGGCAAAGATCATTGGCATCGACTTGGGCACCACCAATTCGGCAATGGCAGTGATGGAGGGCTCAGAGCCTGAAATTTTGGTTAACGCAGAAGGCGACCGCACCACGCCTTCCGTTGTTGGCTTCGGCAAGGACGGCGAGCGCACGGTAGGCAAGGCCGCAAAGAACAAGGCTGTTACCAATCCTGAAAACACCATCGCATCGGTAAAGCGTTTCATCGGCCGTTCTTATGCTGAGACCGGCGAAGAGCAGAAGACCGTTGCTTATATGGTAAAGAACGGCAATGGTGGCCGTGCTGTTGTGGACATTGACGGCAAGGACTACATGCCTGAAGAGATTTCCGCAATGGTTCTGCAGAAGATCAAGTCCGACGCTGAGAAGCGCGTAGGCGAGCCCATCACTCAGGCAGTTATCACTGTTCCTGCTTATTTCAACGACGCTCAGCGTCAGGCAACCAAGGACGCAGGCAAGATCGCTGGTCTCGAGGTTATGCGTATCATCAATGAGCCTACGGCAGCGGCTCTTGCTTACGGTCTCGACAAAACCAACAAGGATGAAAAGGTTTTGGTCTTCGACCTTGGCGGCGGTACGTTCGACGTTTCTGTTCTTGAGCTGGGCGACGGCGTATTTGAGGTTTGCTCTACCGCTGGCGACAACCACCTGGGCGGCGACGACTGGGATCAGCGCGTAATCGACTGGATGGCCGATAAATTCCAGGCTGAAAATGGAATCGATCTTCGTGCTGACAAGATGGCTCTGCAGCGTCTGAAGGAAGCAGCCGAAAAGGCAAAGATGGAGCTTTCCTCCACCACCCAGACCAACATCAATCTGCCCTTCATCTCCGCTGGTGCAGCTGGCCCGCTTCACCTGGACTACACCCTTTCCCGTGCCGAGTTCGAGCGCATCACCAAGGATCTGCTTGACCGCTGCAAGAAGCCTGTTGAGCAGGCTCTGCGCGACGCCGGTCTTTCTACGGGCGATGTTAACGAGGTAATCCTCGTTGGCGGTTCCACCCGTATGCCTGCTGTTCAGGAGCTGGTGAAGAACATGACGGGCAAGCAGCCCAACATGTCAGTTAACCCCGATGAGGTTGTTGCAATGGGAGCAGCTGTTCAGGGCGGCGTTCTTGCTGGCGACGTTGAGGGCATCCTTCTTCTTGACGTTACCCCGCTTTCCCTTGGCGTTGAAACCATGGGCGGCGTAATGACCAAGATGATCGACCGCAACACCACCATTCCTACCCGCAAGACGGAAATCTATTCCACCGCAGCCGACAACCAGACTTCGGTAGAGATCCACGTTCTGCAGGGCGAGCGTCAGATGGCCCAGGACAACAAGACCTTGGGCAAGTTCCAGCTCACCGGTATTCCTGCTGCACGTCGTGGTGTTCCTCAAATCGAGGTTACCTTCGACATCGACGCAAATGGCATCGTGAACGTTTCCGCTAAGGATCTGGGCACCGGTAAGCAGCAGCAGATCACCATTTCCGGTTCTACCGCCCTTACCGACGACGAAGTTGATCGCATGGTCAAGGACGCTGAGGCTCACGCCGAGGAAGACAAGGTGCGTAAGGAAGAGGTTGAGGTTCGCAACAACTGCGACTCTCTGATCAACGCAACCGAAACCACCTTGGGCGAAGTTGGCGACAAGGTAAGCGCCGAGGTTAAGCAGCAGGCAGAAAGCGCTGTTGCTCAGGGCAAGGCTGCACTTGAGGGCAACGACATCGAAGCTATCAAGGCGGCTATCGAGGCAATGCAGCAGGCAGGCTACAAGCTGGCTGAGGTTGTATACGGCAACCAGGATGCAGCTCAGGCAGCCGCTGGTGCAGCTGGTGCTCAGCAGCCCGCTGATGACGACACCATCGAGGCAGACTTCGAGGTTGTCGACGACGACGAGAAGAAGGACAAGTAATCATGACCGCGCCTGAAAAAGACGAGGCACGCGAGGATCAGGAAGCAGCCGAGGCCAAGCCCGAGGCTGCTGCCCCCGAAGAGGTCGAAGCGGATGTCATCGAAGATGACGCCGAGAGCGAAGAGCCCGAGGAAGATCCGGTGGAAGCAGCTAAGGCCGAGGCGGATGCCTGGAGGGACAAGTACTTCAGGCTCCATGCCGAGTGGGACACCTATCGCCGTCGTATGAACGAGCAGCGTGAAGAGGAAAAACTTCGTGCCACCGAAAAGCTGGTTGAGAGCTTGATCCCCGTGATTGACGACTTTGAACGTAGCATCGCTTATGCGGAGGGCAATGGCGAAGAGGGTCTGCTCGGTGGCATCAAAGCCGTTCACAACAAGATCGGCGAGGTGCTGAAGAAGGAGGGCGTTGAGATCATCAATCCTGAAGGCGAAGCATTTGACGCCCTTGAGGCTCAGGCGGTAGCCACGGTTGACGATCCTTCGGTTCCCGATGAAACGGTTGCCCAGGTTTACCAGAAGGGCTATCGCATGGGTAACAAAGTTATCCGTGCTGCAATGGTAACGGTTACCGTGGGCGGTCCGAAGCGCGAGACCAAGTCAGAAGAAGACGAATAGCAAACGCAAGGGCGGGCTCGCAAGTCCGCCCTTGTTGTAAGCAGCTCGGGGGAATTGGGCAAGAATGTCCTGTCAGTCAAAGTTGGGCATACGGGCGGGTTTCTTTCGGGCTGATCAATAAGAAGAGAAAACAGGGGTATTGAAGCAGGTTGCATTTTTGTCGCAACGGCTGATACCGAAAGGCTTTTGGCTTTTCGATCGTGCCGAGGCGAACAGGTCGCTTAGCTGGAAAAGCAACTGTATCACTATCCCATCTGAATAGGAAAGGTGGGGCGAATGGCAACTCCCGACTACTACAAAACGCTAGGCGTTCCACGTGACGCCGATGCTGATGCCATCAAGAAGGCATTTCGCAAACTGGCCCGCAAGCACCACCCTGATGCGGGCGGCGACGAGGCGAAGTTCAAGGAAATCAACGAGGCGTACGAGGTCCTTTCCGACGAAAAGAAACGTAAGCTCTACGACCAGTATGGCACCGCCAACGAAAACCAGATTCCCTATGGCGGGGCATGGCAAGGCCAGGGCGGCAACCCCTTTGCCGGCGCGGGCTTTGGCGGAGCATCTGGTTTCGGTAGCTGGGCAGATATTCTCGAGAGCATTCGCAACGGTGAAGGCGCTTTCGGCGGCAACTGGGATTTCGGCGGAGCGGGTAGCTATGCTCAGCCTCGGCCGCAGAAGGGCGCCGACAAAGAAGTGTCCATGACGGTAACCTTCGACGAAGCCTTTAATGGATGCGAAAAGCGCATCCGCATTGGTCGCTCGGGAACAGGCGAAAAAGAAACGCTCACCATAAAGATTCCCGCTGGCGCCATCGACGGCGGCCGTGTTCGCTTAAAGGGCAAAGGCGGCCAGGGAGCAAATGGCGGCCCCGCAGGCGACTTGCTGGTGAACATCAAGATAGGCTCTCATCCGCTCTATCGGCGTGATAAAGCGGACGTTTTGATGGATCTGCCCGTAACGTTTGCCGAAGCGGCTCTTGGTGCTCAAGTGGTGGTTCCCACCCCCGATGGCACGAAAGTGCGCTTGAAGGTACCTGCTGGGTGTCAGGACGGAACGGTTCTTACGGTGCGTGGCAAAGGCGCTTCCAGGTTGGGCAAGGGCTCAACGGGTAACGGCGATTTGCGCGTGGCCATCAAGATAGCGGTTCCGAAGACGTTGAACGATGAACAGAAGAAGGCCCTGGAAGCATTCCAGGAAGCTACTAAGGAAGAGGTGAGGGCATGGTAATGGAAGACAAAGACAGACCGCTGTATATGATCAGTGTTGCTGCCGAACTTGCTGGCGTTCACCCGCAAACTCTGCGCATCTATGAACAAAAGGGCCTGGTTTCCCCCCAGCGCACACGGGGCAACACGCGCATGTACTCGCAGGCCGATATTGAGCGTTTGCAGTTGATCAATGAGCTTACCGACGAAGGCATCAATCTTGCGGGCGTTATTCGCATCCTCGACCTTAAAGGGCGCCTGGATGAGCGTGATGACGAGCTCGATGCCCTGCATCGTCGTGTACGCAAGCTTGCCGACCGTGTACACGAACTCGAAACCAGGGAAAGCGTCAATTCTTTGGTAACCGATACTAACGCAATTGTATTGCGCAGGTTGATGTAAGACACTAGCCATTTCTTTTGCTGCAAGTAGAAGAAAGGAGACTTATATGTGGATTGAAAAATTAGCAGTGACTGCCCAAGAGGCGTTTAAATCTGCAATGGACATTGCGTCTAAGCATGAAGCAGCCACCACAGAGCCGCTTCATCTGCTAGATGCCATCCTTTCTGCGGATGAGAATAACCTGAAGGCCATCATTACGCGTATTGGCGCCGGCCCTGCCGTCTTGAAGCAGCGCGTCGATGCGGAGGTGGAGCATCAGCCGAAGGTGAGCGGTCAAACCTTTATGGGCATGGTGGCCCCTTCAAGGGAATTCGATGCCCTGATGAACAACGCCGAGAAAATCGCCGGAAAGTTGGACGACAACTACATCACCACCGAGCATCTGCTCATTGCACTTTCTGAAGACAAAGGGCAGGCGGGCCGCATCCTGAACGATGCTGGTGTTACACGTGAAACAGTCGAGGCGGCTTATCAAGATCTCCGCGGCGACACTCGCGTAACCGATGCGGAGTCGAAAACTGAGTTCGAGGTGCTGGAGCAGTATGGCCAGAACCTTACTCAGCAGGCACGTGATGGCAAACTCGATCCGGTAATCGGTCGTTCCGAGGAAATTCGTCGTACCGTTCAGGTTCTTTCCCGTCGTACGAAGAACAACCCTGTGCTTATTGGCGAGCCTGGCGTGGGCAAAACGGCAATCGTTGAAGGCTTGGCCCAACGCATCGTTGCGGGCGACGTTCCCTCCAGCCTGAAAGATCGTGAGCTTATTGCGCTTGACCTTCCTGCGATGCTCGCTGGCGCTAAGTATCGTGGTGAATTCGAAGACCGCCTGAAGGCTGTTCTTCGCGAAGTGAAGCAGTCCGATGGGCAGATTATCCTGTTCATTGATGAGTTGCACACCATTGTGGGCGCTGGCTCCACGGGCGATAGCTCCATGGACGCGGGCAATATGCTGAAGCCTGCTTTGGCTCGTGGTGAGCTTCATGCCATTGGTGCTACTACGCTCGACGAATACCGCAAGTACATCGAAAAGGATGCTGCGCTTGAGCGTCGTTTCCAGCCGGTGCTGGTGGGCGAGCCGACAGTCGAAGACACCATTGCGATTCTGCGTGGCCTGAAGGAAAAGTACGAGATCCATCATGGCGTCCGCATTAAGGACTCCGCGCTGGTTGCTGCAGCCGAACTCTCCAACCGCTACATCACCGATCGTTTCTTGCCCGACAAGGCAATCGATCTGATGGACGAGGCAGCAAGTCGTTTACGTATCGAAATCGACAGCATGCCTGAAGAGGTCGATCTGGCTGAGCGCAAGCTCACTCAGATGCAGATTGAAGAGCAGGCTCTGATGAAGGAAACGGATGAGCCGAGCCGCGAGCGCCTGGAGGCTCTCCGCAAGGAGATTTCCGCCGCCCGCGAAGCGCTGGATTCGCAGAAGGCGCTTTGGAAGAACGAAAAGGACGTCATTGTCAGCGTTCAGAACCTGAAGGCTGATATTGAGGCTGCCCAGATCGAAGAAGAGCAGGCTACCCGCGAAGGCGACCTGGCCCGTGCTTCCGAGCTGCGCTACGGCACCATTCCTGCGCTGCAGCAGAAACTTGCTCAGGCTGAAGAGGTTCTGGAAAATCGCCAGCAGGACGGCGCGATCCTCAAGGAAGAGGTTGGCGAAGATGAAATCGCCGAGGTTGTATCCACGTGGACGGGTATTCCCGTTACCAAGATGATGCAGGGCGAAATGGCCAAGCTGGTTGACCTGGAAGACAAGCTTCGCGAACGCGTGGTTGGTCAGGATAAAGCCGTGGCTGCCGTGGCAGGCGCAATTCGTCGTAACCGTGCAGGTCTTTCCGACCCGAACCGTCCCATTGGCAGCTTCCTGTTCTTGGGCCCCACCGGTGTTGGCAAAACGGAACTGGCCAAGGCTCTTGCCGAGTATCTGTTTGACACCGAGCGCGCTATGGTCCGTATCGATATGTCCGAGTATATGGAAAAGCACTCGGTTGCTCGTTTGGTTGGAGCGCCTCCGGGATATGTGGGCTACGACGAGGGCGGTCAGCTTACCGAAGCGGTACGCCGTAAGCCGTACAGCGTGATTTTGCTGGACGAGGTTGAAAAGGCTCATCCCGATGTGTTCAATATCCTGCTTCAGGTTTTGGACGATGGTCGCCTCACCGATGGCCAGGGCCGCGTGGTGAGCTTCAAGAACGCCATTATCATCATGACGTCCAACATCGGTTCGCAGTCGATTCGCGAATTCGCAGGCGAAGATCAGAATCAGGGGTCTGGCAATTCCATGGGCAAGGTCATGGAAGACCTTATGACCGCAGATGTTGAGGTTGCGGCAAAGCGTCTGGCTGAGCTGAACAACAAGATCAACGATGCTCTGCGTAACACCTTCCGCCCCGAGTTCCTGAACCGCATCGATGAGGTAATCACCTTCAATCCGCTTTCCATTGCCGCAATGGAGCCTATCGTCGGTTTGCAGTTGGCCGACGTGCGCGAGCGTCTTGCCGATCGTCGTATCGACCTGGTGGTTACTCCTGCCGCTATGGAGCATCTTGCGATTGACGGTTACGATCCCGTCTATGGAGCACGTCCGCTGCGCCGCTTGATTCAGCGTGAGGTAACCGACCGCGTTGCCACCGAAATCATCAACGGCACCGTTCACGATGGTGCAACGGTAACGGTTGATATCGATGGCGAAGGCCAGTATTGCTCTAAGGTCGAAAACCGCCATGAGCTGAATGCTGGCGACGACATCGTTGCCCAGGCCGAGCGATTCTTGGGTGGCCAAGAATAGGGCATAACCTAATTGCTTCAAGGGCGCCTTCTCTTTTAAGGGAAGGCGCCCTTTCTTTTTGCCTTTGGTGTAGCTATGAGTTAGTTTGCGGCCCCGCTCGTCAAGGATGAACGGCGTATGAATGCCGTTCATCGTCCGTGGGCGGCAATTTTGCCCAGATTTTCCTGTTGTGTAACAAAGAGGTAACGCTGGATTGCGACCATTCAAAAATCGTTCCCCCCTGACGCGGGAATGGACTGCTTTGCGATGGCACATGCCGAAGGCTTTCATTCTCCCCCGAAGCAGCGGCTTCGTTATCTCGTGCAGATAGCGAAGCCGCCACTTCGCAAGCTTGCTGAGCCAATGGGCACACTTCCTTTCCGCGTCAAACGAGTAGAAAGGAAGTAGCCATGGAGACATTCATCGAATCTTTCTCGGCTGGCGTCGATGCCGTCGATAGTTTCGTATGGGGCTGGGCCCTTATTTGGTTGCTGTTGGGCACCCATCTCTTCATGACCATCAGGACCGGCTTCATTCAGAGGAAGATCCCCACGGCGATTAAACTCTCGGTCTCTAAGAACGACCCCTATGCCGAGGGTGACATTTCGCAGTTCGGCGCCCTTACCACAGCGCTCGCTGCAACTATCGGTACGGGCAACATCGTCGGTGTTGCTACGGGCCTTCTGTGCGGCGGTCCAGGCGCTATTTTTTGGATGTGGCTTACCGGCGTCTTTGGTATCGCAACCAAGTATTCCGAAACTTATATATCCATGAAGTACCGCGTGAAGGACGCCAATGGCCGAATGTTCGGCGGCGCTATGTATGCGCTGGAGCGCGGCTTCAAGCACAAGGGATTGGGCAAGCTTCTTGCTGTGCTGTTTGCCCTGTTCACCGCCATCGCTTCCTTTGGCATCGGCGCTTCGGTTCAGTCGAACTCCCTGGCAGGCGCCCTTACTTCTTCAAGCTTGATTCCCGGTGCCTCCGAAATCCCCACGTGGCTTATTGGCATTGTAGTTACCGTCTTGGTTGCCATCGTTATCATCGGCGGCTTGAAGAAGGTTTCCAAGGTGTGCGAGAAGCTGGTTCCCGTCATGGCTATCTTCTACGTTGCTTGCTGCCTTGTGATCATCGGCATGAACGGCGCCTATTTGTGGGATGCCATCGTGACTATCATCACCTGTGCGTTTACCGGTCAGGCAGCTTTTGGTGGCGCGGTTGGCTCTGGTATTATGCTGGCGCTTCAGTACGGCTTTAAGCGAGGCCTGTTCTCCAACGAATCCGGCCTGGGCTCTGCTCCCCTGGTTGCCGCCTCTGCAATTTCCAAGAATCCTGCTCGCCAGGCACTGGTTTCGATGTCTGGTACGTTCTGGGACACGGTGGTTATCTGCCTGATTACTGGCTTGATGTTGGTAACCTCGCTGCTCGCCAATCCTGACCTTGCAGCTATCTACAACAACACCATGCTGGCAAGCAACGATCTTTCCATCGATACTGCTGTTGGAATCTTCTCTGGTGGTGCAGCTTTGGCGACGGCTTGCTTTGAGAGCATTCCCGTGCTGGGGCCCCTGGTGCTGGTAGTTGGCCTTTTGTGCTTCACCTATTCCACCATGCTCGGTTGGTCTCAGTACGGTGATCGCGCCATTACGTACCTGTTTGGTACCAAGGGCATCCGTCCTTATCAGGTGGTGTTCCTGCTCTTTGTATTCTGGGGCTGCATCGGTGGTGGCGACTTGGTTTGGAACCTCTCCGATATTTCCAACGCTCTTATGGCTGTCCCGAATTGTATAGCGGTCTTGGTTCTTTCTGGCGTGATTGCCAAGGGAACAAAGTACTGGATCTATGAGGGCCGTTTGGAAGAAGAGGACACCACGCCGATTCCCACGGTTGGCACGGTCGACCACCCCAACGTTTAGCCAACGCTCGAACCTCCGCCTCAATGCTTGCTGCGGAAAAGCGAGAGCATAACTGCTGAACGCTGTTTTGCAACAAAAAAACGCTGTTGGGCGTTTTCGGTAAGCGAACTTTCCTCTAGTCACGGTCCCGGAATGGGAGAATTCCGGGACCGCTTGCGCTAGTTGGGTGGTGTTGCGGGAGGGCGGCGCGAATCGTCGGTCCTCGTGGCTTCCTGCAAACATGCGGCTGGAAACTCCCATTAGTGGTAGGGTGGGAAAGCATGACGCAAGCGTTTATCGGCAAAGCGGTAACTCGGTCTTGTAATCGCCTACTAATTAATGAAGGAGTTTCCAACGTGGAAAACTTGGGCTACTACAACGGAAAATTCGGCCCCTTGAATGAAATGAGCATCCCAATGAACGATCGCGTTCATTGGTTTGGCGACGGCGTGTATGACGCTGGCCCAGCGCGCAACTATAAGATATTTGCGATTGATGAACACATTGATCGTTTCTTCAACAGCGCTGAACTTCTCGAAATTGAAATGCCCTGCACTAAGCAGGAGCTGAAAGACCTGCTGAACAGACTGGTGAAAAAGGTGGATACGGGTAGCCAGTTCGTCTATTACCAAGTAACGCGCGGTACAGGCATTCGAGATCATGCGTTTACGGAGGGCCCTGGCAATTTGTGGGTGATGTTGAAGCCGGCCACCATATCCGACGGCATCGAGCCTATTAAGCTGATCACCGAGCCTGATACGCGCTTCCTTCATTGCAACATCAAAACGCTCAACCTCATTCCTTCGGTAATGGCATCGGAGAAGGCCAAGCGCGCCGGTTGTCAGGAGACGGTGTTCTACCGTGAAGGTGGTCGTGTTACCGAATGCGCGCATAGCAATGTGCACATCATCAAGGACGGAGCGCTGTATACAGCGCCGCTTGACAACCTCATATTGCCGGGCATTGCGCGTAAGCACCTCATTCAGGCGTGTGACCGTCTGGGCATTTCCGTGCACGAGGAGCCGTATTACTTGGAGGATCTGTTTGCCGCCGAAGAGGTATTGGTTACCAGCTCCAGCAATCTGTGCTTGCATGCTCACGAGATTGACGGTAAGCCCGTCGGTGGAATGCAGCCTGAACTGATAGAAGCGCTGCGCAAGGAAGTAATTGGCGAATTCCTCAGCGCAACCGAGGCCGATTAAGCGCTATTTGCTGCGCCCCAGGCTCGTTGCGAATGCGAGCCTGGGGCGTTTTGAGTGTGTTCGCCACTGACCGCGCCTGGATGCCTTTCGTCAGGGATGTGCGTTACCTCCCTTTCGTGTAAGCGCGATGAGCGCTAGTGTCAACGCGGTAAACCAGTATTATTCAACGTTCACAGGAGCGAAAAGTTAGCATGACTGAGTACAACGAACTCACTCCCGAATTGATCAGCCAGCTCCAGGCTATTGTCGGCGAGGAAGATTGCCACGTTGGCGAAAACATCAGCGAGGATTACTCTCACGACGAAATGCCCATCTACGGCACTAAGATGCCCGAGGCCGTTTGCTTCCCCGGCAACACCGAAGAGGTTGCTGCCATCATGGGGCTGTGCAACGAGAACAAGATTCCCGTTACGGTTCGTGGTGCGGGCACTGGCCTGGTTGGCGGTAGTACCCCGCTGCAGGGCGGCGTCGTATTGTGCACCATGCACATGAATGAAATCCTCGAGTACGACATGAACAACCTGTTCGTTCGCGTTCAGCCCGGCGTTCGCCTGTGTGATCTGGCTGCAGACGCCCTTGAGCATGATCTTATGTATCCCCCTGATCCCGGCGAGAAAACCGGCTCTTTGGGCGGCAACGTAAGCACCAACGCTGGCGGCATGCGTGCTGTTAAGTACGGCACCACGCGCGATTACGTGCTGGCAATGACCGTGGTTCTTCCCACGGGCGAAATCATGGAAATCGGTCGTGCGGTTTCCAAGACCAGCTCTGGTTATAGCCTTCTTCACCTGATGATCGGCTCTGAGGGCACGCTGGGTGTTATCACCGAACTCACCCTTAAGCTCATCCCCGTTCCGAAGGAAGACATTAGCTTCATCCTTCCCTTCGAGGATCTTGAAACTGCCATTAGCGCTGTTCCGAAGATCAAGCTTGCTGGTCTCGATCCACAGTCCATTGAATTCATGGAGCGCGACATCGTCGACTCTTCTGCCGACTATACCGGCAACAAGATCATCCCAACTAATGTAGATGGTCATGAAGTTGGTGCGTATATCCTGGTAACCCTTGACGGTAACGACCAGGACGAAATCTTCCAGCGTGCAGAAACGCTGGCAGAAATCGGCGACGAGCTTGGCGCATTCAACACGCTGGTTCTTTCCCACCCTGACGACAAACGTGCCGTATGGGCTGCCCGCAGCGCATTCCTTACGGTAATCGAGGCCGACACCGAGCATCTCGATGAAATGGACGTGGTTGTTCCCGTAGACAAGGTTGCTGAATTCCTGGAGCACGTGCATCAGATCGGTGAAAAGTACGGCGTTGGCATTCGCTCCTTCGGTCATGCCGGTGACGGCAACCTTCATATTTACGCTTCTGCAAACGGCGTAGATCAGGACGTATTCTTGGAGAAGTCCCAGAAGGTAATGAAGGAAAGCTATGAAAAGTGCACCGAACTTAACGGTCAGGTATCCGGCGAGCATGGCATTGGCCATGCAAAGAAGGAATATCTGCACGATTCCGTAGGCGATACGGCTATCGGCCTCATGGCGGGCATCAAGCGCGTGTTCGATCCGAATTACATTCTGAACCCGGGCAAGGTTTGCAACTAAATATCAACCTGTATATAGGTATCAAGGGAGTCGCAATAACGCGGCTCCCTTTCTTTATATATAGAGATGGGTTCTATATGCGGCCCGATAGGGAAGCAAAGCAATGCAATGCAATGAGCATTCATCTGCCAACAAAGCGGATCCGCCGCTTGGGCAAAGTTGAAAAGAAAGAAGACTATTCAATTTGATGACCTTGTGGAGGTAAAAAGCAAAGGACGCATGAAAAGAGCGTTGCCGAGCCACAGGCAAGATGTTTGAACGTTCAAAATGTAAGCAATATCCCCGAGTAAACAAAGAATGAGGTTAATTACCAAAGGATTGAACAAGGAGAATCCGAAGCCAAAAGAAAGTTTAGGAGAGCCGTTCGAATTCGTTGAGGAAGTTCAATTGCCAACAATGTGAAGAAATTGAGAACAGCCGAAACGCTTTGACCTGGGGTTATTCAAAAAATCTGCCGCCCAATCGAAAAAAGTCGGGGAAAACGCTTGCAAAGCGCCCAGGGCGGGGTATTATAGCTAAGCCTTCTGACGAGGGGGCGCCCCGAAGGGGCGGCACCGAGTCGGCGAGCGGCCCGCAAGGCGGGGCGCGGGGCCGGGAAGAGGAAACTTTCTAGAAAAAAGTCCTTGACACGGCGGGGCCAAGAGAGTAGATTACTTTCTTGCGCGAACGGCGGAGCCGATTCGCGGCCGGGGCCCACGGGCCCGGGCGGGAACCTTCAGAACCGGATACTGTGAGAGACGGAACATAAGTCAGATTCAAACCTGTCGATCAGCCGCCCGCACCGAAGCGGGAGAGGCGAGTTGACGTACTTTTTTATCTAGAATCAAACATCTTTTTCAACGGAGAGTTTGATCCTGGCTCAGGATGAACGCTGGCGGCGTGCTTAACACATGCAAGTCGAACGATTAACCCGCCCTCGGGCGGTTATAGAGTGGCGAACGGGTGAGTAACACGTGACCAACCTGCCCCTTGCTCCGGGACAACCCAGGGAAACCTCGGCTAATACCGGATACTCCGCGCAGCCCGCATGGGAGGCGCGGGAAAGCCCAGACGGCAAGGGATGGGGTCGCGGCCCATTAGGTAGACGGCGGGGTAACGGCCCACCGTGCCCGCGATGGGTAGCCGGGTTGAGAGACCGATCGGCCACATTGGGACTGAGATACGGCCCAGACTCCTACGGGAGGCAGCAGTGGGG